>ULNS01001859.1_pt1 | contig 24392 bp, 17 predicted proteins | sample 1951981 | NCBI WGS metagenome assembly ULNS01 (sample SAMEA4835583, study PRJEB28245) | human gut metagenome | biome: gut microbiome; material: fecal sample | place: Denmark | collected 2008
AATTATATTCTTGATTTATTTTAATCTGTGTAATCTGTGGTGCTTTAAAAAAGAGGTATGGAAGAAACAGTAAAACATCATTTGTTGGACCGGGTGAAGAAGAACCCGTATGTCAATCATTTGGAGATTGATTTTCAAGAGATAGAAGAAGGCCGTGTGGTAGGGCGCATGCCGTTGAAGCCCGAACAGCGCCAGTATAGCGGAGTGGTGCACGGAGGGGTGTTGGCGGCATTTGCCGATACGGTAGCCGGATTTGCGGCTTATACGATGACGCCTACCGACCGGGATGTGCTGACGGCAGAGCTGAAGACTTCGTTCTTGCGTGCGGCATGGGGCGACGAACTGGTAGGGATAGGCACCGTCGTGAAATCGGGGTTGAACTTGCAGTTTGCCGAGTGTGAAATCTATTGCGACGGCAAGCTGGTGAGCAAGGCTTCGGGGACATTTTGTGTGGTGCATTCTCTGATTTAGGCGTATGAAAGCGGAAGCGATGTATATCCGTCTGGACGGATTGAAATTTTATGCCCGTCATGGTGTGTTTCCTCAAGAAACGCGTGTAGGTGCGGAGTTTTCCGTCGACCTGTGTTTGCGTACCGATTTCTCGCAAGCGGCGGAGGCCGATGCCTTGGAGGGAACCGTCAGTTATGCGGAGGTGTTCGAGCGGGTAAAGGCGGAAATGGAAATTCCTTCCCGTCTGCTGGAGCATGTCGTTTATCGGATAGCCCGCCGCCTGCTGGACGATTTCCCTAATGTCATGGAAGTCACTATCGGCCTGTATAAGCAGAACCCGCCCATGGGAGCCGATTGCCGCCGGGTGGGGGTAGAGGCGAGGTATGCACGGAATTAGTTGACAAGGAAACAAGTTGGCAAGGTTTACATATTACAAAGCCTTGCCAACTTGTTAACTGAATAGCGATTTACCTTTCTCCTATCGGCGTGTACGTTACTTCTTCCAATACGTTCTTGTATGCCGGCCGGATGATGCGTCTTCCTTCGAAGTTCAGTTCTTCGATACGGTGGGCGGTCCAGCCTACGATGCGCGCCATGGCAAAGAGCGGTGTGTAGATTTCTATCGGCAGCCCAATCATTTCGTAGATAAAGCCGGAATAGAAGTCCACGTTCGAGCATACTTGTTTCTTTGTGCCCTTTACTTTCTTGAAACATTCAATGGCGCGTTGTTCCAGCAATTCCAGGAAGGCAAATTCTTTTTCGCACCCTTTTTCGGCTACCAGTTCGCTGGCAAGTTCTTTCAGAAGCACGGCACGCGGGTCGGAAATGGTATATACGGCATGGCCGATTCCGTAAATCAGTCCGCTCCCGTCGTATGCCTCTTTGTGCAGCATCCGTATCAGGTAGGTGTCTATTTCGTCGATGTTGGTCCAGTCGGAGATGACCTCTTTCAGGTGGTGGAACATCTTTACCATCTGGATATTGGCTCCGCCGTGTAGCGGGCCTTTCAGCGAGCCGATGCCGGCTGCAATGCTCGAATAGGTGTCGGTGCGGGTAGAGCTGGTGACACGTACGGTGAAGGTGGAGTTGTTTCCTCCTCCGTGTTCTGCCTGAAGCACCAGCAGCAGGTCGAGCATCCGCGCTTCCAGAGGGGTATATTCCTTTTTCATCATGTAAAGGAAGTTTTCGGCTATCGACAGGTTTTCATGCGGGTGCCGGATGTGGAGCGAACGGCCGTGTATGCTGTGCCGGTAAATGTTGTAGGCGTATGCGATGATGGTAGGGAACTTCGAGATGAGTTCGATGGACTGGCGCATCAGGTTATCACGTGATATGTCATCGGGGTTGGGGTCGAACGTGTACATTTCCAGCACGCTGCGCGCGAGGATGTTCATGATGTTCTGTCCTTCCAGGTCGATGATGTTCATGGTTGTCTTCTTGTCGAGCGGCATGTTGTCGTTTATCAGTTCCTTGAAGGCATCCAGCTGTTCGTTGTCGGGCAGTTCTCCCGAAAGGAGCAGGTATGCCACTTCTTCGAATCCGAAGCGTTTTTCCTTTAGCAGGGCATGTACGATGTCGGCAAGGTCGTATCCCCGGTAGAAGAGCTTTCCGGGAATCGGTTTCAGCCCTTCTTCCGTACGTTCATATCCCACTACGTTGCCTATCTTGGTCAGTCCTACCAGTACGCCGGTCCCGTCTTCGTTGCGCAGCCCGCGTTTCACGTTGTATTTCGTAAATAGTTCATTGTCGATGCGGCAAGCCTGCTTGGCGCATTCCGAAAGCTTGTATACGATGTATTCTTTTTTCATGAGTAGTACAAAATTTAAATGATGTTTATTAGAAACGCAGATTAAACCGATAGGTAAATAATCTGCGTTTCAGAACTGACAGGTTATTTAAACGAATCAGAGTCAGTTACTGCTTAGCGCATCAATCACCCGTTGTCCGAATTCCATAGTGCCCAAGGGTTTTCCGTTGGGCATGAAGCGGGCGAGGTCGTTGGTCGCTTCTCCCGCTTCGAATAGTTTCTCCAAGGCTTGCGTGACGAGGGTTGCGGCTTCTTCCCAGCCTAAATGTTCCAGCATCATGACCGAAGAGAGCAGCATCGAACAAGGGTTGACGATGTTTTTTCCGGCGATGTCGGGAGCCGTGCCGTGGGTGGCTTCGAAGATGGCATGCCCCGTTGCGTAGTTGATGTTGGCTCCGGGAGCGATTCCGATGCCTCCTACCATGGCGGCAAGCTGGTCGGATATATAGTCGCCGTTCAGGTTCAAGGTGGCTATTACCGCATATTCTTCAGGCTTCAGCAGGGTGTTTTGCAGGAACGCGTCGGCTATGCAGTCTTTGATGATAACCTTTCCGGCGTTGGCGGCATCGGCAAGGGCGGCATTTGCCGATTCTTCTCCCAGGTCTTTCTTTATCTGGTTGTATTGGTTCATGGAGAAAGTCTGGTCGGGAAACTCTTGCTCTGCCACTTCATATCCCCAGCGTTTGAACCCGCCTTCGGTAAATTTCATGATGTTGCCTTTATGCACCAGTGTGACGGAAGTCTGATGATGCTGCAAGGCATACCGGATGGCGGAACGTACCAGCCGTTTGCTCCCTTCGGCGGAGACCGGTTTTACGCCGAAGGACGAGGTCTCGGGGAAACGTACTTTGCTTACTCCCATCTCGTCGTGAAGGAAGGTGTAGAACTTCTGGGCTTCGGGAGTTCCCTGTTCCCATTCGATGCCTGCATAGATGTCTTCCGTGTTTTCGCGGAAAATGTGCATGTTTACTTTTTGCGGTTCTTTCAATGGGGAAACGACTCCCTTGAACCAGCGTACCGGTCGCAGGCATACATAAAGGTCGAGGGTCTGGCGCAGGGCTACGTTCAGCGAACGGATGCCTCCGCCTACGGGAGTGGTCAGCGGCCCTTTGATGCCTATCAGGTATTCGCGGAAAATATCAAGGGTGGCTTGGGGGAGCCATTCGCCAGTTTGGGCAAATGCTTTTCCTCCTGCAAGCACTTCCATCCATTCGATGGAACGTTTGCCTCCGTATGCGGCTCTGACCGCTTCGTTCACAATATTCTGGCATACCGGAGTGATTTCGGCGCCTACTCCGTCACCTTCTATATAAGGTATGGTTACACAGTCGGGTACAATCAGCCGACCGTCTTTCATTTGTACTTTGCTCATAATGGATTATTGTTTTAAATTTTTTAATATCCGCATTCTACCCAATTGCCTTGTAGGGGCGTATCGCATATGCTCTGAAGACATCCGCATGGGTTAGTTGATGCATTCGGGCGTATGCGATACGCCCCTACATGGGATGTTTGCGGATATTCAAATTAAATTTAGGTACTGGTAGACCGGATTTTTAGAATGTATTTAAAACCTAGTCAACTGCTATCTAGTCCCTGGTCCCTGATATTGTTTATAAATTCAATGCCGCTCCGGCTTTAAACCACTTTATCTGCATTTCATTATATGTATGTGCGGCTTCGAATGTATCTTCGCTTCCGTCGGCATGCCTTAACTTGATTTGCAGGGGTTTTCCGGGTGCGAACTCTCTTAATCCGAAGACAGAGATGCGGTCGTTTTCCTGCACTTTATCGTAATCGTCTTTATGGATGAATGTCAGTGCCAGCATGCCTTGCTTTTTCAGGTTCGTTTCATGGATGCGGGCGAAACTCTTGGCAAGAACGACTCTTACGTTGAGGAAACGCGGCTCCATGGCGGCATGTTCGCGGCTGGAGCCTTCTCCGTAGTTTTCTTCGGCTACTACGATGGAGGGAATCCCTTTTGCCTTATAGCTTTTGGCAACGGCGGATACGGCTTCGTATTCTCCGGTCAGGGTGTTCAATACCCAGTTCGTTTTCCCGTTGAAAGCGTTTACGGCTCCCATCAGCAGGTTGTTGGAGATATTTTCCAAATGTCCGCGGAACCGTAGCCACGGGCCCGCCATGGATATGTGGTCGGTGGTGCATTTCCCTTTGGTCTTGATCAAGAGCGGCATGTCGATGAGGTCATTTCCGTCCCACGGTGCGAATGGTTCCAGCTTTTGCAGGCGTTCCGAATCGGGATGTATGGAAACTTCGATGGATTTGCCGTCGGCAGGCGGGGCAATGTATCCGTTGTCGTCTACGGTGAATCCGTTTCGGGGCAGGGTTTCGCCGGCAGGTGCATCCAGTTTCACCTGTTCGCCCTTTTCATTGGTAAGGGTATCGGTCAGCGGGTTGAAGCACAAGTCTCCGGCGATGGTAAGTGCCATAGCCAGCTCCGGTGAAGCTACGAAGGCGTGCGTATTCGGGTTCCCGTCGGCACGTTTGGCAAAGTTCCGGTTGAACGATGTGACAATCGAGTTGGCTCTGTTCGGGTCATCGGTTACCCGTTTCCATTGTCCGATGCACGGGCCGCAGGCATTGGTCATAATGGTTCCGCCTACGGCTTCGAAGGCACTTATCATGCCGTCGCGCCGGGCGGTGCAATAGATTTGTTCCGATCCGGGATTGATTATCAGGGGAGAAGCCATCTTGAGGGCTTTCTCCTTTACCTGACGTGCCAGAGAGGCTGCCCGGCTCAGGTCTTGGTAAGACGAATTGGTGCACGAACCGATTAATCCTACTTCCATGCGGCGTGGGTAACCGTTTGCTTTTACTTTTTCTGCAAAATCCGAAATGGGGCAGGCGGCATCAGGTGTAAACGGCCCGTTGATATAAGGTTCCAATGCCGACAGGTCGATTTCGATGATGCGGTCGTAATACTTTTCCGGTTGTGCCAGCACTTCGGGGTCGGCTTGCAGGCAATCGGCGCATGCCGATGCCAGCCGGGCTATTTCTTCCCTTCCCGTAGCGCACAGGTAAGTTGCCATCTGTTCATCGTAAGGGAAGATGGATGTAGTGGCACCCACTTCGGCGCCCATGTTGCAGATGGTGGCTTTGCCCGTTGCCGAAATCGATGCGGTCCCTTCGCCGAAATATTCGATGATGGCATTGGTCGCTCCTTTTACGGTAAGGATGCCGGCAAGTTTCAGTATCACGTCTTTGGGGGCAGCCCATCCGTTCAGGCTTCCTTTCAGGTGCACGCCGATGAGGCGGGGCATTTTCAGTTCCCATTCCATGCCGGTCATTACGTCTACGGCATCAGCTCCGCCTACTCCGATGGCTATCATGCCCAGTCCGCCTGCATTGGGCGTATGCGAATCGGTGCCTACCATCATGCCGCCGGGAAAAGCGTAGTTTTCCAATACGACCTGGTGGATGATGCCGGCACCCGGTTTCCAGAATCCGATGCCATATTTGCCAGACACGCTTTGCAGGAAGTCATACACTTCACGGTTCACCTGGCAGGCGGCAGGAAGGTCGGTTTGTACGCCTTTGTAGGCTTGTATCAGGTGGTCGCAGTGTACCGTTGCAGGAACGGCTGTTGTTTCTTTGCCTGCATTCATGAATTGCAGCAGTGCCATTTGCGCCGTGGCGTCTTGCATGGCAACGCGGTCGGGGCGGAATGTAGCATAATCTTCGCCTCGCCGGAAGCGGGGTTGTATCTCCGGATGATACAAGTGGGTATATAAAATCTTTTCGGCAAGCGTGAGAGGCTTGCCGCTTGCCTGTTGAGCCGCTTTTACCCGTTTTGCATACGAGGCGTAAAACGTTCTTAGCATGTCGATGTCGTAAACCATAAGACTTTTTGTTTAATGAATTGTTTTTATTTGTCCGCAAATGTAAGAAGAATGTTTTGGAAAAGCAAGATTTTGCAGACAAAGTGTCTTGTTTGATGTGAATCATGCAGCGGTTTGCCAAATTTGCGGCTCGTATATCCGGCGAAACGTTTCTTTGATGCGCCGTATCCTTTCGAAATGCAGCCGAAACGTTTCCGCAGGCTTTCGAAGCCCTCCGGAGTGTTGCCGAAGCGTTTCCGCAGGCTTTTGAAGCCCTCCGGAGTGTTGCCGAAACGTTTTACCGGAGATTTTTTTAGAAAAGCATTGAGTATTTCTCATTTCTTGTTCGTATTTTAGGGAAAACTTAATAAACTCATCTATTTATGAAAACAAAAATTTGGATAATCGTTTTCTTCTGTATAAGTGCCAGTTTGCAGGTTGCAGGTCAGGTAAGTGGTTTGCCGCAAGGGCACCCGCGTTTCTTGACCGATGCCGGAGGCAAGGAGGAGACGTTACGGTTGATTGAGGAAGAAACGTGGGCACGGGAGGTGTTCGACGGATTGAAACGGCGTACTGACACCTATGCCGGACGTGAAAAAGGATGGCTGACATCGCGTCTGCAAATGTACTGGAACACCCACGCTACCGACGTATATATAAAAGGAGAGGTGTACGACCATGCCGGAGGCAATCGCGCGCCTGCGCCTACGGTGATGTTTACCGGCGCACGCAGCCATGCCACCAACTACCGCCGCCCCAAGCTGGAAGAGCTGGAGCCTTACGCCGAAGACCCGAAGGGCATATATCTGGCGAACGCTACGCTGGAAGGGAATCCCAAGGAGTGGGTGCACATCGGCAAGACGGGGTGCATGATAGAGAGCATCAACCGCGAGATAATGGGCATCGCCCGCGATGCTGCTTTCCTGTGGTGGCTGACCGGCGAGGAGCCGTATGGATGGCGGCATCGGTGTTCGATACGTATATGACGGGCATTTATTACCGCAACGTGCCGGTCGACTTGAATAACGGGCACCAGCAGACCCTGGTGGGCATGACCTCGTTCGAGGTGATTCACGAAGACATCCTGAACGAGTTGGTGCCGTTGTATGATTTCCTTTATGCTTACCTGAAGCAGACCCGTCCCGAAAAGATGCCGGTGTATGCCGGAGCGTTCAAGAAATGGATAGAAAACATCATCGCCAACGGTGTGCCCCATAACAACTGGAACCTGATTCAGGCACGTTATATCATGAACGTGGCATTGATACTGGAAGACGATGCCGCTTATCCCGACCGGAAGGGCAGGGGCTATTACATTGATTATGTAATCAACCAATCTTCGCTCCGCCAGTGGTTGCTGAAGCGGTTGGCGGATTACGGATTTGATTCCGCTACGGGCATTTGGGCGGAGTGTCCAGGCTACAGCATGAACGTGGTGGGCGACTATGTTTCGTTTGCCAACCTGTTCGACCGTAACCTGCAAACCGACCTGACCATGCAGATTCCGGTTATCCCGAAGGCGGTAGAAGCCTTGCCTCAATACCTGTTCCCCAACCGGATGTTGTGCGGCTGGGGCGATACGCATCCGGGAGCGTTGCGCACCGATGTGTTCCGTTACCTGATTCAGAACGCGCAGCAGTACGGCAAGAAAGCCGAAGAACGGAAATTCACGGCGATGTTCCGCCTGTTCGACACGAAAGCCGGCGAGGCAGGAAAGTCTGCCCGTATGCCGGTGGCGGTCACTTCGTTTTTCGCCGATAAGCCGCTGGTGCTGGACAAGGAGGTGAAAGCCGGCAAGATAGACGACTATGTGACGCCGACGTTTTATGCGCCCAATGTGAGCTGGCTGGTACAGCGCAACGGCATGGACGCACGCAACAGCCTGATGGCATCGCTCAACGGAAGCGAGGGAAACCATGCGCACGCCAACGGCATCAGCCTCGAACTGTACGGAAAAGGCTATGTGCTGGGACCGGATGCAGGCATCGGGAAGACGTTGTATCAAGGTTTGGATTACCTGGAGTATTACAGCCAGTTCCCGGCTCATAACACGGTGTGCGTAGACGGCATCTCGTCGTATCCCGTCATGAAGAGCAACCATGCCTTCCGTGTGCGCAACCTCTATCCGGTATCGGGCGCCAGGGTGGGCTACCAGCCGGTAAGCTACACCAACGTGTATTTCCGCGAGCCCGAATCGTATGCCGACCAGACCCGTTTGGTGAGCATTGTCAATACGGGCGATTCTACGGGGTATTATGTCGATGTGTTCCGCAGCCGGAAGATAGAGGGCGGCGACAAGATGCACGACTATTTCTACCATAACTTAGGACAGACGCTGGACCTGCGTGCTTCCGGCGGCGATACGCTCGCAATGCAGCCCACGCAAGAACTGGCTTTTGCCGGGGCACATCTCTATGCTTACTCCTATATATATAATCAGCGATGCATCGAAACCAGTAAAGATGTCCGGGCAGACTTTACCGTCCGGATGCCCGATGGCGATGATATTACGATGTCGATGTGGATGAAGGGCGAGCAGGAGCGGAAAATCTTCTCGGCTTTAAGCCCGATGACCGAAGGGTTGAGCCGCATCAAGCAGATGCCTTATGTGATAGCCGACCAGCCTACGCTGACCTTTGTGGCACGCCAGCGCGGAGAAGCGTGGAACCGTCCTTTCGTATCGGTATTCGAACCGCATACGGCAAAGAATGCGCCTTCGCGCATCAGGGAGGTACGCTTTCCGGAAGTCAGCGCCACCGGAGAAGGAAGCCATACGGGCATTCAAGTGATACAGACCGACGGTACGGCCGATTGGATTCTCTCTTTCGATAAGGCAGAAGTGCGTTGCACCACGGAAGGGATTTCGGCACAGGCGGTATATGCGCTCTACCGGCAGAAAGGCGGGCAGGGAGAAATGGCTTTCTTGGGCGGCGGAACCTTGCTTGAGGCGGGGAATATCCGCATCGAAGCGGCAGAAGCGGCGGATGTTTTGCTGGTGAAGGAGGCTGGAGGCTGGATGTACACCGCTTCCCGTCCGTGTACAATTACGATGGGTGGAAAAGAGCTTAGTTTGCCGTCGGTGCAAACAAAAACTCCGGTATTGTTTTCAAAGTAGAAAAGATATTGTTATTTTTGTTCGTCTCAAAAAAAGGTAGATTGGTAAATAAGAATGAGAGAACAGCTGAAGTTTATAATAATCATGGTGGGCATCTTGTTGCTCGTGGCGGCACGGGCGGCAGGCATGCCCTTTTCATATAGTTTCCGCAGCCTGTCGGTGTCCGACGGGTTGCCCGATTTGGTCATCAACACTTGCTATAAGGACCGGTCGGGCTATATGTGGTTTGGTACCAATGTGTCGTTGGAACGTTTCGACGGCATTCGTCTGAAGCATTATCTGATAAAGGGGAAAGCCGAAAACCTGAAAGGCCGAAAACCTGAAACGGGTATATGCTGTTGCCGAGATGGCAGAGGGTGAGATATGGGTAGGGTCGGATGTGGGGTTGCTGCATCTGGACAAAGCGACTGATGACCTGGAGGCTGTAGAGCCGGTATTGATAGATGCTCCGGTATATTGCCTCTTGTCGGACGGGAAGCAAACGCTGTATGCAGGCACGCGCAAAGGACTGTTCGTTTACGAGGGCGGCAAGATGCGTCACATCCTGATAGACAAGAACGTGTTTTCGCAATGGAACGAAATCAAAGGGTTGAACATCGGCGAAGACGGCCGTTTGTGGCTGGCTACCTTGAAAGGGGTAGTGGCTTTGCATACCGCTTCGGGCAAGCTGGAGACGTATGCATACCGGAACCCGTTTTATTCGCTGACCCGTATCGGCGGGGTATTGTATCTGGGAACGATGAACGAAGGAATCGTTACGTTCGATACGCAGGAAAAGGCTTTCGGCAAGCTGGTGGATGTGGGCTGCTCGGTCATCTCTTCTCTTTCTACCGACGGCAAGGACCTGCTGTATGTAGGGACGGACGGAAATGGAGTCCATTTCGTGTCGGTGACTCAGCGAAAGGTCGTGAAGTCGTTCCGGCACGAGACCGGAAACGATGCCAGTATCCGTTCCAATTCGGTGTACTCGCTTTTGGTAGACCGCGATGGGTTGCTTTGGATAGGTTTTTATCAGCTGGGGGTGGACTATACGTTGCACAATAACGGGCTGTTTGCGGCTTATCGGTATCCGCCCTATTTGGATACGCGTGACATGCCGGTGCGTACCATCGCTTTCCACCAGGGGAAAAAGCTTGTAGGCTCGCGCGACGGGCTGTATTTTATCGATGAAGACAGGCGGTTGTTCAAGAGTTTTCATAACTTGCGTGCCAATATGATTATTTCCAGTTGCTATTTCGAGGGGAAATACTACATCGGTACGTATGGAGGCGGCATGTATGTGTTCGACCCGCTGACCCTTGAACTGGTTGATTTCGATGCGGCAGAGGGCGAGCCATTCCTGACAGGCCATATATTCTGCATCCGTCTGGATGCGGACGGCGATTTGTGGATTGGCACTTCATCGGGGCTTTACCGTTATCGGGCAGGGAAGCAGGTGGCTCATTATACCGGTTCCAATTCCAAGTTGCCCGAAGGGAATATCTACGAAGTCTTTTTCGACTCTACCCGCAAAGGATGGATTTGTACCGAAAAAGGGCTTTGCATTTGGGATGCTTCGTCGGAAAGCATCCGTACGGATGTCTTTCCCGAAGGATTCATCAACGAAGAGAAAGTAAGGGTGGTCTACGAAGATTCCAGGCACAATCTTTATTTATTGCCCGAAAAGGGTACCTTGTTTGTGTCCGACCTTTCCATGAGCCATTTCTCGCGTTTCGACAACGAACTGCTTCGGGGCAAAACGCTGATGTCGGTGGTGGAGGACAATGAAGGATGGCTGTGGCTCACTACCAACAACGGCATCTATCGCTACGACAAGAAAGACCGGGTGATGCCTTATAGCCTCTCCGACGGTATCTTGAGCCCTATCTTTATCAACTGTATGCCGGTGAAGGACGAAAACGGCGGACTTTGGTTCGGCAACTCCAAAGGATTGGTTTATCTGGACATGAACAAGCTGAAATCGAGAAAAGTTCCGCCTTATAAGCTGGCTGTTTCGGGAGTGCAGGTTGATGGGGAAGAGGCGGTTCCCGAAGTGTGGAGCAGAGGACAGGCGGACGGCATTTATCTGGACAAGGTGAAAAACAATCTGACCGTTTTCTTTTCGGCACTTACTTATACCCATCCGTCTGATATGTTCTACGAATACAGGTTGGAAGGCGGAGAGGACGACGTGTGGAAACCTTTAATCGGTAAGTCGTCTGTTTCTTTTTACAATTTGTCTGCGGGAGATTATCTGCTCAGGATACGTAGCATCGGGTTTCCCGAATCAGAAATCGCATTGCCTGTTAAGGTACATTCCGCATTTTGGAGCTGGTTTGTGGCAGGGGCAGGGCTGTTGTTTATCGGAAGCCTTGCCTGGTTTCTTGTGCGGAAGAAACGGTCGGGACGCCTGCATGTATCCGGCAGGCAGGAAAGCCAGGATAATCCCGTTACGCAGCCCGACCCGGACAAACTGGTATTGCAGACCATTTTAGACGGAGCGCTGGAAACATACATTCCGCCGATGGAACATTCGGAGGACGAGCCGGCAAAAGAGAAATACAAGGTGCACAAGGTAGACCCTGAAGAATGCCGCCAGCTTCAGAAAATACTGGAGCGGCTGATGTAGGAAGAAAAGCCTTATAAGAATTCCGACCTGAAGATTGCCGATTTGGCAAAGATGACAGGATACACCTCGCATACGCTTTCTTACTTCTTCAATCAATACCTGAAGAAGAACTATTACGATTACATCAACGAATACCGTGTGGAAGAGTTCAAGCGGCTGATTGTGGATGAGCAATATGCCAAGTACACGCTGGAGGCGTTGGCAGAAGTATGCGGCTTCAGTTCGCGTGCCTCTTTCTTCCGTTATTTCAAGAAGGTGGCAGGTATCACTCCCAATGAATACATCAAGCAGTTGAACCGTTAAGAAATAATACCTGCAGTGTCATGAAGGCGCAAAGAGGTTCTATTCCTCTTTGTGCCTTTTGTTTTGCCCGATGCAGATAGTTGCGTAGGCAAACGCAGGCAGGTGCGTTGTTTGTAAGATTATTAATCTTACACGTGTAGGATTATTAATCTTACAGAAAAGTTACTTATTGAAATATTTCCTTTTTACCATTGTGCGTAATTTGGTAAACGATTATTTACGCCGTTTATATAAGAAGCAGGAAATCGACCGCTATCTGTATGAGGTGCTTCCGGTTTCTGTTACGGATTTGGAGAGCCAGGTGATTGCAAAAGACTTGCGGCGGTGGGAGTACCGGAAAGTTGCTACGCTTTCCGAACAGCGTCGGAAGGTGTATGTGATGAGTCGGTTTCAGTCTAACTCCATTTCGGAAATATCCCAAAAGCTGAATCTGTCCTTTCGTACGGTAGAAAGCCACCTTTTTGTTAGTAGGAGAGATGTACGTGAATTCATGAGAGCATGTATCTAAATAAATTGTTAATTTAAAAATTGATTTATGAAAAATGTAGTGAGAATGTTGTCAAAGAGAATGTTATTCTCTGTCTTTATGGCATCACCTTTGATGGCTGGAAGTTCGTTATCGGCTTTTGCAGGTATAGGCAGCGTAGGGTGGATGCAGCAAGCTAATGTTGTAGAAGGTATTGTAACTGATGTGAACGGTGAGCCGGTTATTGGTGCCAGCGTTGTAGTGAAAGGCACGTCAAACGGGACTATTACAGATTTGGATGGTAAGTTTAGTTTGCCGGATGCTCAAGGCGTTTTGGTTATTTCGTATATCGGTTATAAGACGCAAGAAGTGGTTCTTGACGGGCAGAAACATCTGAAAGTCATGATGGAAGAAGATTCGAAAGCTTTGGATGAAGTGGTAGTAGTGGGGTATGGTACACAGCGTAAATCAGACCTTACAGGTTCTGTTACCACAATCAAGTTAAAAGACATTTCCGGTATCCGGGGAGGAAATGCCGGAGAAGCTTTGCAAGGGAAAAGCGGTCTGACGGTCGTGACTTCAGGAGCGCCGGGAGCAACTCCTACCGTCCGTATTCGTGGTATTGGTACGGATGGTGACGCTACTCCTGTGTACGTAGTAGACGGGGTAATGACAAATAATATAGATTTTCTTAACCCTAAAGATATCGAGAGTATGAATGTGCTGAAAGATGCCTCAGCTACTGCTATTTACGGTTCAAGAGGAGCCAATGGCGTGATTATGGTGACAACAAAAAGAGGCGAGTCCGGAAAGCCTGTCGTTTCGTACTCAGGGAGTGAAGGCTTTCAGTATATCATTGATAATTATGATGTCTGCAATGGTTCCGAATATGCCCGCTTAATGAATATTGTTGCCCAAAATTCCGGACAAGAACAACCTTACGGAAATCCGTCGGGGTATGGAAAAGGAACTGATTGGCTGGGGGAAATGACCCGGAACGGTTGGACACGTGACCATCAACTTTCTGTATCGGGTGGCTCCGAATCTGTGAATTATAATGTGAGTGCCGGATATTTCAAGCAGAATGGTGTATGGGAGAATACGTCTTATGACCGCTGGACTTTCCGTATCAATAATGAATATAAGCTTTCAAAATCTATCCGGATAGGACATAACTTGAATTTAGCTGTCAGCAACAGTGACGGCAGAAGCGATTCATATCGTTTGATGCGTTCCGTTTTGTCTGGTTCACCTCTTATTACACCCCAAAATGAACAAGGAGAGTGGAATTCTATGCAGAATGGTGATTTGATAAATCCTGTTGCGGAATTAGCCCTGAATGCCGGTTATAACAATAAGCGGATACGTTTCTTTGGGAATGTATGGGGAAGCTGGGAAATAGTGAAAGGGCTTACATTCCGTACGTCGTATGGTGTTGATTGGTTACATGGTTATGAACATCAGTTGAAGGGGATTTACAATATCAATCCATCCCATCAAAGCAACAGTTCTAATACCTTTATGGAGAATTATGCGCTCGAAAACACATGGTTGTGGGAAAATACATTGACGTATGATCGTTTATGGGGGAACACTCACCATTTGAATATCCTGGCAGGTTTTACGTCTGAAAAAGCACGGACACAAGGATTGGGAGCAAACAGCCGGAATATTTTGATGTACGACAAGGATTATGGCATGACAGCTACCGCTCCTACTGATGCAGACCGTACCGTGGCAGCGGTCAAACCGACAATTACGACAAGAGCTTCTTACATGTTCCGTGTCAATTATTCATTGAAAGACCGTTATCTGTTTACGGCTACAATGCGTGCGGACGGTTCTTCCAAATTTGGAAAGAATAACCGTTGGGGGTATTTCCCGTCGGCTGCAGTAGGTTGGCGGGTCAGTGAAGAAGCGTTTCTGAAGGATGTGGACTGGTTGAGCAATTTAAAGATAAGAGGAAGCTGGGGACAAACAGGTAATGACAAGATTCAGGACAATGTTTCGTATGCGTTGGTATCGATGGTTGATGAGTATCATGCTGTTTTTAATGGACAAGTATATCCCGGTGTAGGTATTGTAAATGCATCTAATCCGGATATCAAATGGGAACGTAGTGAACAGGTTGATTTGGGATTTGACTTGGGGTTGTTTAATAGTATGCTGACTCTTGAGTTTGATTATTTCAACCGTAAGACTAAAGACCTCTTGATGATATTGCCGATAAAAGGCGGTTCGGTGGGTATTACGCCTACATATTCCAATGCAGGTTCAGTCCGTAACAGTGGTTTTGAGTTTACTGTTGCATGGCAGGATAACAGGCATCCGTTCAATTATGGTTTTACATTTAGTGGAAGTACATTCAAGAATGAAGTAACCGATTGGAAGAATCAAAAGACTATTTCCACTGCTTGGTCTACTAATCTTCAGACAGCCAAGGAAGAAGGAAAACCTTTCGGATATTTCTATGGGTATAAGACGCAAGGCATTTACCACACTCAGGCAGACCTTGACCGCTGGAACGAATATGCCCGTAGCAAAGGGGCGGACGTTTATCATTCGGAAGCCCAATTGGGAGATTTGATTTATGTAGACGTTGACGGGGATGGAAGAATTACCGCAGAGGATCAGACGGATCTTGGAAACCCTTATCCTAAATTTACGGGAAGCTTGGGATTTAATGCGTCATGGAAAGGGTTTGACTTGTATTTGGATTTTACCGGAAGTTTTGGAGGGAAGGTGATGAATAACTCTTACAATGACTTTACATCGGTGACCAACAATATGCATCGTGATTGGTGTGATTCATGGACTCCTGAAAATCCGGACGCTGTTATGCCTCGTTTGGCAGGCGGATCAATCAATGTGGGAAGAACATTGGATATAATGGTTTTCGATGGTGATTATCTGAAATTGCGTTCTGCAGAATTGGGCTATACGTTGCCTGATGAATGGATGAATAAGATTGGGATTGGCAGACTTCGTATCTATGTAAACGCATCTAATCTGCTTTACTTTACTAAATATAAAGGTTTTACTCCCGAAATCATGGATGGGCAGGATTCGAATACTTATCCGATGGCGGGCAGTGTGAACTTCGGTTTGAATTTGACTTTATAATAATTCTTTTAATTCAGAAGATATGAAACAGATAAAAACATATATAATGGCATTGGCTGGAACTTGTATATTAGGTTCGTGTAGTGATTTCTTGGATGTTACTCCGCAAGGAGAATTGACCACAGATTTGTATTTTAGCCAAGAAGAACGAATTAATGAAGCGGTATCACGTGTTTATTCATCCATTAACTGGCGTTTTTTCCGTTTGGGTACAATGTATTTTACAACGCATGAGTTTCCTTCGGATGATGTGCGGATGAATACGGCAGACGCTAATTTCTTGACTGCATATAACTTTCAGTACGACCCCAATAACGTTTATGTGGAACGGTTATGGGAAAGATGGTATCAATATATAAATGATTGCAACCAGGTATTGGAACTTACGAAAGATTATGATGATGAAACAGCAGCTCTTTATAACGCGCAGGCACGTTTTTTCCGTGCATATTGGCATTTTGATTTGATGAATGTATTCGGTGAAGTAGTGTTGCGTGACCATGTTCCGGCAGAAAATGAATATAATATTCCCAAAAGTTCAGAGGAAGATATTTATAGATTGGTAATATCTGATTTGGAATACGCTATAGAACATCTTCCTACCCGTCAGGAATGGGGAGAAGAAAACTTGGGTCGTGTGACCAAAGGAACGGCAAAAGGGATACTGGCAAAGGTTTACTTATATCGTCAGGATTATGAAAACGCCTACAAGTATGCCAATGAAGTTGTGAATGTAGACCATGAATATTCACTCGACCCGGATTATCGGAATCTGTTCTCTATTCAGGGTAAATATTCTTCGGAAAGCATGATGCCGGGACACTATATTTACCAGAATATCGAGGGGCGTTTGCGTAATCCGTATGTAGAGTTTCAAGGTATTCCCGGCTCAGGATTGGGGTCTGCTTATTTTGTTCCTTCCGATGAATTTGTAAGTGCTTATGAAGAGGGAGATCCGCGTAAGGAAGCGACAATCTTTGAAAAGGGAGAAACCATTGAAGGCTATACAGGTGAAATAACTTGGCTGGAAGAAAAAGATGAGGCAGGGAATGTTGTATCTGAGTTTAACTATGCAAACAAGAAAGTGATTTGGCCCGCTACGCAATGGCCCGACAATGACTTTTTCAAGCAAGAATTGAACCTGCCATTCCTCCGCTTTGCGGATATCTTGTTGGTTTATGCCGAATCGGCTAATGAACTTGGGAAAACAACAGAGGCAGAAGATGCCCTTGAAAAAGTCCGTTTCCGCGCTCGTGGAAACCAAACGTATGCCGAGGCAGGTGTATTGCCGGAAAAAAGAGGGTTGGGAAAAGATGCCTTACGGGAAATAATCTGGAACGAACGCCGTATAGAATTGGCTTTTGAAGGAAACCGTTGGTTTGATTTGGTGCGTTATGAAAAAGTAGTACCCAATTATACGACCAACCTCATGCACCGTAAAGGACGGACGAATTTTGACTATGCGAAGCATAGCAAATTCCCTATTCCTACCTATTATATAACCAGTTCAGAAGGGGTCTTGACACAAAACCCTGCACGGCAATAGGTTTTAGTATCAGATAAATTTCTAAATTTGAATATCCGCAAACATCCCATATAGGAGTAAAATGCGGATATTCATTTTTTTATGGTAAGTCTGCATTTGCTTTCATTGGGGCATACCCTCTTGCTTTTTTGGGGAAAAATAATTATTATTGCAAAGTGAATGTCCGCAAACAGCCCATGTAGGGGAAATGAGGACATTCATATATTTTACAATCATAAACCGTAACACGTAGATTCTTATGAAACCGATTTTTCTAAAATGGACCTTTGCCGTATGCTTTTTGAGTATGGTTTATGGCATACAGGCACAGTCTTATGTATGGATATGCAGTACAGAAAACAATTATTGGAAAGAGGATGAGACCAAGCTGCAATCCCGTCCCGTTCAGACTCCTTTGCTGGAAATAGATGGGACAGAAAAAGGCGTTCCTTTCAAGGCATGGGGTACGACGTTCAACGAGTTGGACTGGGATGCCCTGCTGGCGCTGACCCGTGATGAACAGGATGAAATTATGCATAACCTGTTTGCTCCCGACGGAGACTTGAAGTTTACCCGCGGACGTATCCCGATGAATGCCAGCGATTATGCCCGTTCGTGGTATAGCTGTGACGAAGTGGCAGGCGACTTGGAACTGCGTTATTTCAATATCGACCGCGACAAGCTGGGCATCATTCCTTTGATTCGTACCGCCCAGAAGTTCAATCCTCGCTTGACTTTCTGGACATCTCCCTGGAGTCCGCCAAGCTGGATGAAAATCAATGGAGATTACCCAGTACTGAGCAGCCGTTTCAACCGGCAGGACAAGCGTTTGGACTATTTGCTGTATGGCTCGCAAGACGGGGTAGACGAGGATGAGATGAAATTCTTGGGCGAGCGTGAAGGGCAATTCCCCCGAAAACTGGCTACACAGGATTATTTCATTCAAGACCCTCGTTACCTGCAGGCATACGCCAATTATTTTTGTAAGTTCATCGATGCCTATAAAGCCCAGGGGGTAAACATCGATATGGTAATCTATCAGAATGAGGCCTACAGCTACACGCCTTATCCGGGCTGTGCCTGGACAGCTGAAGGCACGATACGTTTCAACCGTGATTATTTGGCTCCTGCCTTGAAAAAGCATCATCCGGATGTGAAGCTGTATTTGGGTACGTTTAATACCAACCGGCAAGACCATGTAGAAAAGGTATTAAGTGATGACCGGTTGCGTGCCTGCATCGAAGGGCTTGCCTTTCAGTGGGAAGGACGTCAAATCCTGCCTGCCATACGCCGTCAGTATCCCGGTTTCCATTATATCTGTTCGGAAAGTGAATGCGGCAACGGAGCTATGGACTGGAAGGCGGGCGAGCATACGTTCTTTTTGATAAGTGACAATGTGGGCAATGGTTGCGACGAATGGTTTAATTGGAACTTCTTGCTTCCAAAGCATGGCACCAGTCCTTGGGGATGGAACCAGAATGCATTGATAGAGCTGGACAGTGAAACACGGACGTTCCGCTATACGGCAGAATATTATGCCGTGAAGCATTTTTCTCATTTTGTCGTTCCCGGAAGTGAAATGATAGGCTATGCTCCCAAAGAGAAAGACGGAACGATAGCGGTGGTCTACCGTACTCCTGAAAAGAAAATTGTCGTTATAGCAGGCAATTTGGGCGATACGCCGCAGCCGGTAAGCGTGAAGATAGGGAAGAAATACCTTAACGTGACGCTGGACGCACATTCCCTGCATACTTTTGTCATGAAGTAGTTTGTTGGTAAATGAATTTCACTACAGTATAAATGAAGTGGCACGATGAAGAAACGCAGCTTCACGCAGATTTTCGCAGATTATAAATAATGAATGTCCGCATTTTGCCCAATAAGGAGTTAAAAGGAGTTATTTCAAGGAGTTAAAAGGAGTTAGAAGCCAATACTTTTGCTCATGGGAGCCATAGCAGGATTAACTCCTGCCGAAGGCATAACTCCTTCTAATTCCCTTTTATACTATGGGCATTTTGCGGATATTCAAAAAATTTAAAAGCCTCTGTGTCCTCTGTGGTGAATCCCGATCCGCATCACCTTATTTGCTGAATGTCACATTTTCTACATGTTCGCCGATGAAAATCCGTGCCATATCGCCTGTTTTGTACCATGCAGGTTTGCCGGGCATGTCGTCGGAGATAACCGTACCGTTGATGCGGAGGTTCTCGAAGCGGATGTTTCTTACCAAGCGGTCGCGGTCGTAGCCGATGATGTGCGACAGTTCGGCATGATGAAGATGGGCGAATACGTAGCGTTGTCCAACTTGCGCAATGGTACGGATAACCAGAACAATACGGGAAGCTGGCTGGTAAGTGCCACCCAGATGCCGTTTACGACCTATGAATATTGCATCGACTGCTCTTGCCGCGATAAGAACCACGGTGCAACCCATACGCAAATGGCAGATGATGAAGGTCGTGGCAGCATTCGTCCGGGATGGGAAATCCTGTACAACCATTATGCAAAGGTGGCAAATGTGGGCAGTGGCTATACGTATGCCAAGCAGTTCGCCGACAAGCTTCGTCCCGAAGGCGGTGTGGGTGAACCGGAAAACCGTTACGGTACAAACAGCGGTGCGTTCGACCAATTGGGTTGGGCAACCTTGATGCTTTACCGTGAATAGATATTGTTAAGAAGCTGTTTTGAATTTATCGTGCGATGATTTGGGATGAGTTTTTGAGGCATTTTTGCTTCTGTGATGAGGAAGATAGCGGGCTATCTGACGAAGAACAGGAGCGAAAAGGGCCAAAAAATCGCCCAAAGCACACACGAAAACGGATACATCAAGCCAAGAAAAACTTTTTGGAGAAATTCAAAACAGCTTCTAAGTTAACCCAAAGAAAGCGGGGCTTGTCCGGGTGATGTGAATCAATCGGATAAGTCCCGTAATGTTATAAGTAACTGCTCATAAATGAGATTCAACACAGAGGACACGGGCATATACTCTCATAAGGAATGTGGCGTATAGTAAGGCTGCAGGAACCGGAAGAAATCCTGCTCCACCTCCTGGTTGGGGGATTCAGACGGTTGTTCTACAAATCTTCCTTCAATCCTTGCTTCCAACCGGGGAAAGGGCAGTGGTCGTGGATCTCACGGAAAAGCTTTAGACAGTAATTCACCAAATTACGGGCTTCTTCCACTACAATGGGGTCACCCATGATTTCAATCAACGAGCGGGAGGTGGATGTATTAATCGTCTTACGAATGCCCATCTCGTTGTTGCTTAATGTTACCAGGCTGTAATCGGATTTACAAGTCATTAAGTCTATCACTTGTGGGCAGGGCTTTTCGAGCATCTGTAACAGCTTATTTACGTCTGCATGGTTGGTGATGCGCTTGAAAAAAGTGCCCCAACCCGCAAAAAGCATTACCTCGTTTTTTTCATTAAACAGGAAGTTTACTATTCCGTAAAAGCCTTTTCCTGCTTTAAATATATATTCGGCATAATCTTTACGGACTACAAATGTCATCGCTTCGCCCGCCATAAATGTGCCGCCGGCAGTTGTCTGTAAGAAAGTACGCATAAGTTATCAAATCTGTTTACAATGTTATTAAAATGCGAAAACTCACCGTGAGTGCTCTTCAATCACCCACTTCTCCACCGTCCTTGTTTCCGATGAGAAGTTTACGCCTATCAGGTAAAGCTTGCGTTTGTCCGTCTGGAAAGGGAGGGCATAATGGTTGTCCTTGATTTGCCGGAGGGCTTCTTCGGCGGTCTTGTCAAGCTTCAGTTCTATGATGTAAATATAGTCTTTTGTCTGAATGGTAATATCTATGCGGCCTTGGCTGGTCGCCTGCTCTACCTGCACATTGTAGCCCAGCATGGTGAAAATCAGGTAGAGGGTGTTTTGGAAATCCTTTTCTTTATCAGCTCCTGCCACCATGTAGCTTCTGCCTGCCAGCATGGTCTGGATGGTTTGCAGCAGGTCATCGGGGTTGCCCTGTTTGACAGCTGAAGTCATCTTGTTGAGAATGCCCCTGACACTCGATTGCTGCTGTGACGTGTAGTAAGGCATCAGAAAACGGAAGAAACCCCGCTCAACCTCCTGATTGGGGAAGTCCAGACGGTAACCTAATTCGGGGTCATAACCGGCAATGGTGAGGTAGCCGCTCTGGAAAAGTACGGGAACGGGGTCATCATATCCCTCGTCTACGGAAGAAAGCACGTCTCCGTCCACATAAATGCCTTTCAAATCATGCAACTCATAGTCGTTCTGTTGCAGCAGCTTGACCAAAAAAGTGGGTGTGCCTGTCTTGAACCAATAGTCATTGAACTCTTTTTTCGCAAACGTGTTGAGCAGGCTGAACGGGTTATAAATCCCTGTGCTGTTCTGCCGGAAATGATAACCGTCGTATTGCTTGCGCAACCTCTCGCATGCCTCTTCGAAGGTCATGCCGTTGGCATCGGCAAGTTCGCGGATGGAGTCGTCAAAGTAAATGTGCAGTTCTTCTTCAGATATGCCACAGATGTCCACATAGCGGGGATCCATGGTGATGTCATCCAGATTGTTTAGGTCGCTGAAGATGCTGACGTGGCTGAACTTGCTCACGCCCGTGATGAAACCGAAACGGATGTAGGCATCCAGTGACTTGAGCACAGAGAAGAAAGCTTTCAAGGCTTTCCGGTACGCATCGTGCAACGGTTTGTTGTCGATGGTGCTGAGAAGCGGTTTGTCGTATTCGTCCACCAACACCACCACTTGTTCACCCGACTGTTTGTAGGCAGTATGTATTACGTTATAGAAACGTTCTTCGGGAGCCAGGTTGCTATCAGTAGTCATGCCATAACCCTGTTCCCACATCACAAGGTGCTTATTCAATTCCGCTTTGAGGGATTCTTCATCCTCATAATTACGAGCATTCAAGTCCAGATGAAGTACAGGATACGTCTTCCACTCCGTTTCCAGTTTCTCTATGGCAAGTCCTTTGAACAAGTCTTTTTGTCCCAAGAAGTAAGCTTCCATAGTAGAGACCAGTAAGGATTTGCCGAACCGGCGGGGACGGCTGAGAAAGTAGTATTTCCCCATCAACGCCATTCGGTAAATAAATGCCGTCTTGTCTGCGTAAACGAATCCGCGCTTGCGGATGTCGGCAAAACTCTGTATTCCTATGGGGTACTTCATCATGGCTCTGTAAGTTTTTGAGTTTTTAAGTTCTTGGGACGTTTGATTTTGTTTACAAAGTTAACGATTAATCTTCAACAGACAAAGAAAAAGTCGGTTTATAGTAGAACAAAATCTCACCACAGAGGTCACAGGGTACCACAGAGAAAAAATTTAAAAGCCTCTGTGTCCTGTGGTGAGAAAATGCACAATTTCATACCGCGTAAAATATAAAAGAATGCAGACGGGGACAGACGGACACAGATTTTACTATAAAATCACTTCTGATTGACTTTAGAAGATGAAATGAGCACTTGTTTATCTGAACCTTTCTTTGTATATTTGCTGCATAAAAATGAGTTTGTATATGAAGAAAGAAATAAACGGTTGGCTGAATATTTTGCTGGGATGTATCATCCTGGCGGCAGGTTTTGTGTTTTTTATCAATCCATATAACATTGTGCCGGGAGGTGTATATGGGGCGAGTATCGTGTTGCATAACCTGTTTCCTTCCGTTCAGGTAGGTACGTTCGGGTATATGTTCGATATTCCGTTGCTGATTCTTTCGGTCATCTTTTTAGGCACGAAGCTGGGGGCGCGTACCATTGCGGCTGCATTGACCACTCCTTTGTTGATGAACATCATGTCGCGTCTGGTATATCCTACGGAAGAAGCTTTGCATGCGCTTGACCCGTCTCAGCTTTTGGGAGGCATTATGGACTTGTCGGACCATCTGATGCTGACCTGCGTGATGGGTGCCGTACTGATAGGTATCGGGAGCGGCATTGTGGTGAAGAATCAGGCTACTACGGGCGGGAGCGATATTGTGGCAATGATGCTTCAGAAGTATATGCACATCCGTTTCTCGCGGGCGATATTGCTTGTGGACGGGATCGTTGTCTGCTTTGGTTTGTTGGTGATTGGGTTCGGATTGGGAAGCGGAGAAGTATCCGAGGAACCTTCCGTTTATTTGTCTTTGTATTCGTTGATAGCTATCTTCATCGTATCGCGGGTGATAGCTTACATGATAAACGGCTCGAAGAATGACAAGCTGATATTTGTTATCAGCGAGAAGGAGTTGCCAGATTTGCATAAGTATATCTTGAATGATTTGGATCGTACCGCTACATGTATCAAGAGCAGCGGCTTGTACACGAAGAAGGAGAAGGAAATGATTTTCTTGGTAGTGAGCTACAAGGAAGTGGCGGGCGTGAAAGCCACGATAAAGCTTGCCGACCCGCGTGCCTTTGTGGTAGTGACCGATGCTTACGATACGTTCGGTGAAGGCTGGAAGCAGCTTCCTTCGCCCAATGAGATTGAGCCGGAGTGATATCGGGGCTTACGCACGATATGATATACTTCTGCTAATGAAATCTCAAGATGAGGGAAAATCCAGATTTTTTTTGAAATAAATCATGTCTGTAAGTACTTTTCCATCTTCTATGATGGGATGGTCATAGTGGAGCGTGAAGAAGTCCGGTACCGTATGCGAATAGGTGAAACCACAGCTTTTGTAAAACGAGACCGTTTGTATGCTGTTTCCGGTTCCTACCATCATTGTTGTAAACTGCTTGCTGTAGAGCCGGCACAGATAACTTATCATTTCCCGTCCGTAACCATGCCGTTGGAAAGAGGGTGCAATAGCCAGGTTTTTCAGTTCGCATACCTTGTTTCCTTCGTCTGTTACAACGGCAATGCCTATGGTATCTGTTCCGTGGTGCATGACATGCATTGTACCTCTTTCCAGGTAGCGGTCAATCATCGATTCTTGTTCGTCTGCCAGCAGCAGAAGTTCGAGGTATTGTTTCTTGTCGGTTTTTATTTCTGTTATTTCCATATTCATTACACTTGTCTACAAGGATGTCGGTTGTATGTCCGTCTTCGACAAATATAGTCAATCCGAAATAAAAAGCGAATATTTGCATACATTATTTTTATTTTTCGCAAATCAATATTGTTTCGCTATAAAAGATTGAATTATGCCAATCAGGAGTTAAAAGGGAGTTATAGGT
>ULNS01022034.1_pt1 | contig 23922 bp, 33 predicted proteins | sample 1951981 | NCBI WGS metagenome assembly ULNS01 (sample SAMEA4835583, study PRJEB28245) | human gut metagenome | biome: gut microbiome; material: fecal sample | place: Denmark | collected 2008
AATTAATATATTAAGCAACGATAACACCAATGAAGTTTATAGGCAATAGATTTTGGATTTATGAAGCAGTAGTTATTATATGTACTGTTATCAGCATCGTCTTATTGTGGATAAACAATCTGTTGTTCCACAGCTTGTTTGGATTGGCATTTTGCCTTCTATATATTGTTGGTAGCGTCATGGCATGGAAACTTTACAAAGGCAATCAATGGTGGGAACTGGCAGGATATATGCTTCTCACCACAACATCGATTCTTCTCATAGTTCTGTTCGGTTTTGTGTGGGACTGGCACGACACAGGAGGACGCCCGGCAAATTTACCGCCCGATGTGGGTACATATATTACTAATAATGAGTTAGTCGGGATTCTAATGTTGCTGTGGGCAATTGTTGCCCCTATCCTCTCATGCGTAATTTCATATATAACCAAGCTGATTGTAAAATATCATATTGGTGAAAAAACTCGTCATTAGAAAAAGAAGTGAAGGTAGAACTATTCGTCAGCATCAGTTGGGCTACGGGCAAATCTATAGCCATAAAAAATGAAATTGAGGATTTGCGTAATGAGATTTCCACGCACGAGGAAACCATTGAGCGTTTGCAGGATAAAATCCAACCATGCAGGATAACTATCACCGTGAACTGATGAAACTGGAAAGTAGGCTTCAATCAGAATTGAGCCGCAAAGAGGCGGAACATGCACAAGAGAACACAAAGCTCAAAAATCGGATAGCATGGCAGTGGCACATTATCAGCTGTCTCTGTTTTCTAATGCTCAAAACAAACGACTGTTCATTGTATTGCCGTTTGCCCGTGTTTATTACAAGCCACGTTTTGATACAGAACAGGTATCGGACATCAAGAGTGCTCTTGACCTGTTCAGGGAGGACAGGCAATCACACCGTTTAGGCAGTGCTGCACATGAACGAGCATCACTCCGCACATCCATGCCACGGTCGTGCCGATAGTGACTGGCGAGCGCAGTAAAGCAAGGAAGAAGCAGGTAGAGGGCAGACGCACCTACCGCAAGAAAGCCAACGCCGTGCGTCTGTCGCCGTTGACCTTATGAGCCGTGAAAAAATGGTAGCTTACCACGACAGTTACGCAAAGGCAATGACGAAATACGGAAAGAAATCATATCAGAAATGTTATGTCGCTTCAAAACAGAAATGGACTTCGACTATAAGGGTTAATTTGCTTAAACTTAACGGGAAAGGAATAGTCTAATAATTGATTATGTTATTCCTTTTCGCTATCTTTATGCCATATAAGTATTATGATATTGAATAAATAGATAAAAGAAGGTAAGTTTTGTACTCTTGAAGACTTTACCATTACCAAAAGATTGTATGGAAGATATTTTTCATGAAATAGTGAAATACCCGCCCTCAGGGTATAATAAAGATGGCATTTATACATCTGACGACTGGACATCTATATCAGATATCGGGAAGTCTTTTAATGGCAAGATTCTCTCTGTGAAAGATTATTTGAAAGTCGAAGAACAATATGTTAACACGGTTCTGATGATTATGTCTGCACTTGATTGCGAGTATCTGGCCATAGAATACATAGAGATAAATCAAGATAAAATGGCAAATGATATAGAAATATACAGGAAGAAATATGGTGTTAGTATTACAGGAACACTCCCTAAATTAAAAAAAGGAACAAGGCTCTCACGAATCAATGCTCCCAATGTGCTCAGACTTTGTTTAAGAGAGCTTTGCTATATTGTTTTTTCATGTAAATCAAAGGAACTGGAATTATATTTTTCCTATGATTATTACTTAAATGTAAAATGTCCGATAGACAGAAATACACTTAGTCAAATCGTGAAAAAGAACAATTTGTATTTAGACCCAAGGGGATGAGGGTAATGTTTTTGACGGAAGGAGGTAAGCAATGAAAATTAACAAGTGGATTCCTGTTGTTTTGGCCATAAACCTTGCTATGTTAGGATTGGCTATATATGTTTTGGGGCTGTATCAACATAGAACAAGCATTGTGGCATCCCAAACTCCGATTACTGATTTTTCTATATTGGAAGTAAATTACAGAACGCATGGTTCATCCGTTAAAATAGCATATAACGGCAAAGAATATTATGCAGCCATGCCTATGCCCTATTCCAAACGTAAGACCGAGAATGTTGAAAAATTAGCGTATTACTACGACGCAAAGAACGATGCCATATTCTGGGGAGATGGACTTAGCAAAAGGCCTGTCGTGTTCTTTTTCATCATGTTTTTACTTTCATTGCTATTTTGGACATATCCTGAAGTTCGGAAAGGAGGCAAGCGATGAAAAGAGTTTTATCTGACTATCTTGAAATCTACAATAAATTCCGAACTGACGGGCTAAGCAAATTAGAAAGGAAACAACGGTACAGTTTGCTTTCGGAATGGGAGCAAACAGCGTATGACGATGAGTCTGTAAATATCAGCGACATTCAGGATTTTTGGAATAGCCACAACCGTATTTGCTGGAACAAACTATTCATAAGCAAGGTAATATGCCCTGTGATAGCAGCTGATTTAGAGATTGGTGGATATGAAGGATTAAAATTCCTGTTTCAATGTTTCAGAGGGCATGATGATTCCTATGTATCTTCCGACTGCCCGCTCGCGGTTTTTTGCGAATATAGTGGATATAAGTATCAGCCGTTTCAGTTGGCAAACCTTTTGCTTGAACAAGACTCCGATAACATTGACGCGCTCAAATACAAGTATAATACGCTCAAATATTTTCTTGAGTTCTCTATACATGAGATACCTTCCTGTGTGTTAAATGGTATGGATGGAGCAAGTGTATCGGACATTTCGGAAATGCTGGAAGATACAAATGAGTTTGAACGTATTTCCAAGAAACTGAATATGCCACTTTGTGAAACTTTGATTACTGATTGCCGCAGGTATTATAAAGCCTATGAAGATTATTTACTGCATATCGGCAGGTATAAGACTTTTGAAAATTATCTACACTCGAATGGTATTTCATACCAACCATATACAGCGCGTTATGACTATGAATAAAACTACTTCAACATGGTGTGCCTTAAAATTGTGGATTAAATGTAAAGCAGCCAAAAGAAAAATTTTTCGTCCACTTTATTTGTGTACTTTTGCATCTGATAAGAGTTGTTTGACGGTATCTTACTGCAAATCAACGAATTTGAGACTGTTTCCAAGTCATTACCTCGCTCTTTGAGAAAAATTATAAATAGCTTATTTCTAATATATTCCTGTTCTTTTATCGGATTTTTAGGCAAAATGTAATTCTTCATAAAAGCATCCATCTTTAATAATGTCGTATCCAATAATATTTTCTTGTTGCATAGCATCAATTATTCGTTCTGAAAAGAAAAAACCTCCTCCTTGTGGATACAATAAATCATAATTATTATATACATTTCCCAATGTAACTTTTTTCAAACAATAATCATTTGGATCGTTATAGTATTCGAAACGATCATTGAATATTTTAGTAATTCCATTGTCAAACATATCTTCAAATATACATTGAGGATAAACAAATTCAGTATCTGGTATCATTGGAATAAATAATAGATAGAAATCTTCAGTATGACCTTCTATGAATAATCTTTTAAATACATATTCATCTTTTGAGATTTTCAATTGTTCAAAGATCCTTTTTATATTATTGCTAACGACCGCAACCAAGCTTAAACAAGATGGTGTAAAATCCATGAAATCTATAACATTACTTCTTTTTAAAAGTTTACCCAAAAGGTTATCTGGCATATCGTCATAAAAATTCCTTTGATTTTCAAAATAATCAGAAATAGTTTTAGCTTTATCTGAAATATATTTCAAGAAATTTTTGGACTCTATGCTGATTGTATGAGGCATTTCATATCTACCTCTTATTTTCTTATCTAAAGAAAAAGACAATTGATAATATTTCATTTCATAATAAGTTGAGTAAGTGAATGCGTTTCGCCGAATTTGAATTCTTGATAATTGATTAACTCCGGATTTTTCAGAAACAATATTGTCAATCTTCTCCGTATTTCAGTCCTCTACGGCCTTGCCGGTTCCCAGACTGGCTTATTCTGAAAAAGGCGATAATCTCAGCAGGTTAGTTCCGATTTATCTACAATCTTTTCCCTGCACATATTTAAGCAAGAATATAAGAGACAGGCGAAAACTTAGTGTATAAATACTGCTACATAATTGCTTATATTTATCAGGATTAACACTGAATTCTAATAGAATAGTATTGTTTTATCATTCAAGAAATCTCTTTTGGGCCACTGTCACTTATTTCATAATATGCTCTTATTATTCATTGTATCATTGATTGTATTTTTGCTATGACTTCCTGATTAATATCTTCTCGTATCTTCATTTCTCCAAATGTTACTCTTCTGTTTTTAGGATATTTATTCCCCAAAATTACAGACTCAAGAGTTTTGCTTTTTCAAACAAAGCAGACAGTTCTTTTTTGCTAATTTGCAATTTCATAAGCATTATTTAATGATTGCAGTTTATATAACCAGGTAAACCTCTACCATATATAACCAAACTCAATCTGACGTAGCCGGTTATTCTGGAATATGTATTTACATGAATACAATTCAGTAGAATCAGTGTAAGAATACAATATCCCGTCATTTATATTATTTACCTCAAACTCTTTGCCTTCTGTCATCTTAATAAACTCTTCCTTTTGACAACCTAAATACAGCCCGAGCGATGTCACAAAATTTGCTTCTGACAATTTTATTACCTTTTCATCGTAAGCGTGAGGAACGGAATCAAGCAAGTAAAAATAGCTGTATTGGTTCTCATAACCACCCATTTCTTTTACCATAAATAAGAATTCCGTATAACTGCTGTTGGAAAAGCAAATACCTTCTCCCATGTCAAAATCATCAATAGTATTCCTTTTGAGGAACTTTATATTTGGCATACTACTTGTATCTCGCAACACGAAGCTATTTATAGCAGTATCAATTTTGTTATTAGACATATTATTGCCCTGTGTAGCGTTCTTTACGCAGGAACTCAGAAGCATTGTACTACAAATCAATATCATTGCCAGCTTAGCCATACCTTCATGATTAAAATCTCTTATTATGTTCTGAAAATTCAGTATTTTTCAGTTTAGACAAAATATCTTCAATACAAAGGATAGCAAGTTAAACCTGCATCCCTTTATTGATACAGCTGGTACTTTTCGCCGCCTATTATTGATTGTATTTTCCTTGCGAACTCATTCTCTTCATCGTCTGTAATAGAATCAAAAAGTCTCTTTTGATCTAACTTTTCAAGTTCAATCAAAGCTTCCAGGAAAGACTCCTGGTCTTTTGCCAGATAGTTTACTATATAATCGGGAGTTCCCCAATCGGTTTCTACAATTTCACCTGTTTGTTTGGATATGGCAAAGGGAAAAGCTTCAGCCCAACCGACAAAAATGAAATTATCATTTTCTGTTACATCGTCTTCCTTGTTAAATTTAAAGTTCTGAATCTCAAGGCTTGAAACATCAAAATTAAAAATTAAATCAAGAATGGCATCTTTTTCTGGAACATCCGTATGAACATTCTTCTTCCCAATTTTATGGTTATTGACGAGTATATCAATAAAACTATCTAAATCAGGAGCTTTCTCTTGATAGTCTTTCTTGGTTGGTGTGATTTCTATAAAAGTCTTCACAAAATCCGTTGCATTCATAAAACTTAAATTTATTGGTTAAATATATCTTGTCTTAATATTGTAAAATTTCCCTTATAATAAGTGTCATATTATGTTGTAATACAACAAAATAATCATTATATCATAGACCATAAAACCAACGCCGCCATAATAGCCCTTAAGGACTGAAGGATGAGGAATTGTTATTTTGATCCTATTGACAGAATTTTAACACAAGTTTCTGTGTAATATTTCACATAAAAATTAGAGTACAGTTCTATCACTTTATCTTTTTAATAGCACTGCAATTCAAACTTTACATGTCTAAAATCTTTAGTTTGCAGATCATGACGAGATATGTAGAAATAAATATTTCCACAGTCACCAAACAAAAGTTCATACGAATCATCTTCTATAGAAGAGAGTTGTAAAAGCAGAATATTTGTATTCAAATCATTTACTACAACATCATGTATCAAGTCTGCATATCCGAACATGGTTCCGATTGCATTGCTGGACGACTCTGTTTCCAATCTGCTCCGAGCTTCATTGAAACTCTCAACTTTATCTATTAACTGATTATATTCAGTATTCTGATTACCAAAATCTTGGAAAGCAGGATAACTGTCTTTAGTTTTAAAAGATATAACCCGTTCTTTTAATCTGAATTCATTCGCCAATGTTTTTGGATAATCTATCCGATGCAGTTCTTTATGTTGTGTATCTATATATATAACACGAATACTATTCTCTGCTCCTTCCCAATTTTGTTCGCCTAGTTCATAGAAGAAATATAAATGCCCCGATTTCGGCAGATAGTCTTCAGGGGCAATAGGTGTCAGGTCAGAACAGTTTATCTGAAGCAACAGAGAGAGAGGACGATTATTGTTATCCAGGGGCCATTGAAAATCTTCCGGCACATCTGGCTGACCTCCATATTTGGAACAACCTGTTCCTGCGGCATCTTCCGAAGATGCAAAAGAAATTTCAATTGCCTTGCGCTTGAAAGGCTTTAATACTTCGATAAACTCACAAACAGTTTTCTCGTCTATTTCATCATTATCGTCCGTCTTTGCATTCATTTCTGCTACTACCAGTTTCTCCCATGCTTTCCAATAGCGATAATAATGAATTGTCAATACAGATTTTATTGCTAAAAATAGAAATGTGAATGCCCAAAATAGAGTTGAAGTACCAAACAATCCTAATACCAAAATAATGAAAAGAGAAAGTGAAGTATGGAAATACATTTCTTTAGGATGAAAGACTGTACGGAAAAATTCAGCAATAGAATTTACCTGTTGTAATTTTTTTTGCACTTCATCCGTTTCGGTGTCCTGATGGGTTGATGTCTTGAATTTATAAATGCGGTAACAACCATGGATCATAAGTAAAATAAATCCCATATAGATTGTTCTCATCTTTTCCGCATCAATACCTTCTGTCGTAAAACATAGGAATCCGGAGATTATGATTAAAAGAGAACAAATGACGAATCCCAATAAAGATATAATATTCTTTTTCATAATATTATTGTTTTGTTTGTTGCTCATTCTGTTTTGAAACCTATTGCAAAATTACTTCTTTTTGTCCTTTGTGGAGTATGGTAGATTGGCTGCTTCATCTCCCATTTTTTCAAGATATGCATCGTACATGTCAAGAATCCAAGCATCATTTTCTTCAGATTCTTTTTGATGAACTTTACCTTCGGGACCTTTGAACCACTCCATGTAAAAATCACTCAATCCAGGATATTTTTTGTCCGTTAAAACAGAATTAACCAAAGAGTAAGTGTAAACTATTCCATCAGGATCGTTGTGAAAACGTACACCAAAGTAGGTTTTGATTTCTTGACGAGACAGATTTTGACCTGCAGAAGCCAATACATTCCACCAATATGTTGTAGCATTTTTACCAACCTTGTTTACGCAGAATAGCCGTTGGGTAGTATTGTAACGACTACGAAAGTTTGGTCTGGCAAGTGGACGTGATTCCCATAACTGACCTTCCGGATTATTCTCAGTCACTTTGACAAACTTGACACTTATTATATCATCAGCAGTGTACTCAATCTTTTCATCATCATCTGGGTTAAGCGTCAACTTGAACATATAGTTCGGTTTTCTAAATGGAGAATTTTCAGGCTGCCAGTTTTGATAAATATATCCCTCTACTTTTTCACCTGATTTGAGGGTTACTATAACATGCCTGCTCTCATTGTCCTTGGGCTCTTTGGCGCTTGCTGTCTGAAATATGCTGATTACAGACATCATAAGTAGGAATGACAATAAATAGTGTTTCATGACAATATGTGATTAAAATTGTGTTACTCGTATAACTTAATTAGCCATTGAAAGGAACTTAAAATTCTCATCCCGTCGCATTCAACACCCTCACCTTTTTGCAAATCTACAAAACATTTTCTATAATCTTTCATAAATGACAGAATATCTTTATAATGATATAAAATCATTCATAATCATGTACTTAGTCAGATCATTTAAGTATCTTTGTGGAGAAATAAGGCATTACTGGATGATAACGATTTTAATAATTACATTACTTGTTTTTCTGTTCTATTTTTCTAAACGGATGAAACGAATCAGAGAACTTGTGGCCCGCCCCTTTATAAGCCTGACAATCATTGCCATTGCCAGTGTACTTTTCTTAGTGGCAGATTACAATGGCCGATATTATGGTCTAAGTCCGATAGTTTTTAATCCGCTTCGCCTACCGCAAGATGTTTCAATCAGGATTGACAGATACTACAATTTCTATATAACCGGAGAGGATGAATTGGAAATCTGCGGTCCGGGGTTCAAAATGGACGGAACAAGCGGCATTGTAGGGTCTATTCAAGGTTACACGGTCAAAGACTCGGTATTATATATCAACTGTACTACTGACCAAGGTACAGAAACCTATCGGTTGGATAAAGGTGAGCTATTCTGTAAAGCAGAAAATATAGACAATGCTAACTGGCGTACTCATCTTATCGAGAACTATGAAAAATTTACTTTCTTTCGAATAATGTCTGTTTTATTATTCTTGATAGGTATCAGCTTGTATATCTTAGGAACACGGAGGAAATGCCAGAGGTAATAAAACGATGCCAGTCTCATAGCTGAAGTTGATCAAAGTCAAATATATAATCAACTACTACTAAGTCTTTTTCTTATTACAGTAAACAACCATATACACGAGCATAAATATATAATGAAAGCAACTACTAAATTTCTTACCACCAGTCCACTTTCTTCATAAACTTCATCTCTTTCTTTGTCATAAAAGAATTGTATTTTTTGTGGATCAAACTGTATGCATTTATCTCTGTCAACTGCTACATAATATTGTTTTCCATTGAACTCTATGACTATGGATGATGAAGATCTACGACGGCAATGAACTTCCAGTACCGAATAATTTTGTATTGGTTCCTCACTATTGATTATGGTTTGTCTATGGTTGTATAAAAGCCAACCATAAACAGCCCATGCTAATATGCCAATATTTACCAATATGACACTTATAAGTTCCTTATTCGTAACACGTTTCATTTCCTTGTTTTTTGAGTAAATCACGACATCCAACTATTATAATCATAGTATATTAAGAAAAACATATTCCTAAAATACCAGCTAAGATACATAGAAAAACGGCACACGACATTCAATTTTTGCCATAATTATTATCATACAATGCTTTATCTACTTTGGTTCGAGGCGTATTTACTCCTGTGAGTAAATTTGAATATATAACATTTTCCCTCTTAACATATTTATAATATGTAAATCTTAATAATGCCCCAAATAATCTGTTATCCATGCTTTTATCATATTTTCATTCTTATTGTTTTCCTCCTATACTCCAGTTGATTTATTTAGATTGTTTCAGTAACGTACAGTTTTCATCTTTATAGTCTTGTAGCTGGGAATTGTATATATACAAATCCAGTCTTTTATGATTTAAGACTTCCAATGCAAAGGCAATTGAAATAGAATCTGTATCTATACAATATGTAGAATCGCATTGATAAAGCTCTGTTTCATCTGTACTATTATAATCAGACCTGAGACTTCCTTCAGGTATTTCTCCATCAATCATAATTAATGACGGAGTAAAAGCCAGTTTAGAGTTTGTCTCTTTATTTGAAATAATGAAGCCTACAATGATATTGGACTTTTGTTTGAGCGTAATTTTGTATTTTTTATTTTCATAATTTTCATATGAAATACGTGATGAACAAGAACATGATAGAAGCACATTAAATAGCGCAATTAGATATATAAAACGTTTCATAATTCATATACTATTAATTAATTGTTTCATATTGCTTTCATGACAGTTTATATTTATCAGGATTAGCACATAAAATATCTCTAATAACAATAACTTACGGAGTATTATCTATATAATTAATAATATCAAAATTACTTATATCAATTTGAGGTTGCAAATATTTTTTCTCAGTTATTATCTTATCAGAGTTCGGTGTGGTATGCGTTCCTATAATTTTATATAAATACATGCTATCTTTATCGCTTTTGAAATAAAAATAGCGACTGTATAAATTGATACCTCCACCATAATAACATTTTAGTATAAACCCTTTTTTGTGTCTCTTTATATTTACACTAAGATTCTTTATATCTTCTGAAGAAGGGAAATTTATGTTTGCAACTGTTTCGCCGTTGTTTTTAACGAGAAGATATTTAGTATAAAATCCGCCTTCTGAAAAACAACTAAATAATTGAACAGAAAAATATGTATTTTTATCTGTTCGTATTATAATTACTGGTTCATTATCAACAATTTGAGGAACAGATTCATTACCTTTGACAATTTGAAAAGAATAGGTAATGAATACGGTTATTATAATCAAAATACATCTCTTCATTTTCCTTTACACCTAAATATTGAATATTACAATATCATTGTGTTTCAACAGCTTGAACATCAGGATTATCTTTTTATTTCAAAATCAAAATTATGAAATAGAACTCTTTTCCCGGCACAATCTCCATAAGTATGATTAAGTGTTATGCGAATATAGTGTTCAACCATAATAGTGTCTTTTAGAAAATTAGACAGGTCTATCACACACCCATGATCCGCTGCCACTTTCATCAGCTCCGGAAATGTGAATTTAGGTGGTAAATCATTTTTTATTCTTTCCAGATCTTGAATTGCCTTCATTTTTGTGTCAGAAAAAATTTCGTAGTTTAACACTTCCCATCCTTTCATTTCTTGGGGCTTTTCTAAGAGTTTGACAAATGAGGCATATTCTTCAGGATTATCCTTAATACTTCTTTGCAGAACTCTCTTATCTTTGATTGTCATTGGGAAAAAACTATAGGCATTATCTACTTTACAGTGATTTCGCTTTCTGGGATGTCCGTCATAATCACAAAACAATTTAAATTGGACCATAGACAATTTATAGTCTCCTATTTTATTATTTTTAGGAATAAAGTCGTACTCCTCATAATAAAGATTGCACACTTTTTCGACTACAGCAAGACCTCCGGGAGCACAAAGCCACTCACCTTGCTTAATAAAATCCCTTTTTTCCATATATTTAGCATTAACTGGTTAAAAGCTTCATCCCTTAAATTAAAATCATCGCATTAATCTCGTAAAAATACCTTCATCTATATTACAACCGGGGTTGTAGGAGCCATTCTATTGGATGTTCGCCCATCCGTATCAAATAGACCAAATATCCTCTCTATCTCAGAAGTAATCATGTCTGATAGCGAATCCCATGATTTAAGCGGTGTCGCATCATAGCGGTCGCAATAGTATATCTTATTATCCGAAGTATTAAGATAGAGCTTTGAGCAGTCATAATTATAAGAGGCAAAAAAGAACATTTCCGGTGTGGCATTTTTAGGCCGTTCAGACTTCTGCACGTCTTCAATATTAAATGGATAACGTGATTCAAAATCAGCCCTGTTGTATGACGTCCTGCAACCATGCAACGCCAATGTGCAATTCATTATGTTCAATCCATTGGATACATTCATCAGAAAATCCCTGTAAACATCAGGAATAGCGTTCCCCAGTCTTTTCTCCAAATCGCATATCTCAGCTTCGGTAGCAAATGGATACATAACATTAAGCCAGGCAAGTTCGGCAATATGCGGAGCCTTCCCAATCAGCAGCGCTCCGTTTTTTGAATGGGCGACTCCCAAATGGGAGAACCGCATGAATAGATTTTCTAATTCTTTCTTTTCCATGTTTATTCATTTATCTGGCGGTTAGTACTATTTCCCTATTACTAAAGATACTGTAAATCAATGGCTATTTACAAAGATATGAAACATTCCACATAATCTCTCATAAAAGACAGACTATCTTTACAATGATTGGAAATTATTCAGAATCATATATTTAGTTGAATCTTCTATTTGTATTTATGGCGAAATAATGAGATTGCTGTATGATGGTAATTTTTTTTTCAAACTACTCATAATATACATCATTAGTTTTTAATAGATTAATGCATTAATGATAATAGCCATTAATAAAGTCAAGATATCAAGATTTGTTTTTTGCCATACATTTTTTATGCCCATAAAAGGTATGCACAAAATAAACAACAATAACAGATATCCAACCATCAATGAAAATCCAATAATTAATTTTAGAATAAAACTATTATCGTATGTTTCTGGAGATGCAAAACTAAAACAAGACAGGATAACACTGCATATAAAGGTCAAACACCAAAGTATGCAACGTACAGTCAATAAATAAATATTTTTTATAGAAACACCCCCCATGCTATATATATAAATATTGATAAAAAAACAATTAAATGGACAATTCTGCATCTCTTATTCTTTGTGATAAAAAATTTATCTATAACTGAAATTATTGAAATAGATATAACGCCAATCACCAATTTTTCATACCATAAGAAATTTGTTACCATAATAATATATATAGATAAACAGAGAATTAAAGTAAAGATATAAGCAGACAACTTCATAACTAAATATTTATGACAATATATAACTATTCAATCTTAATAATTTTATTCCCTAAAATTTAATCATCTTCATATCCAAATTCGACACCACAGCAGAGATTGTAATAGGATAGAGTCCTTCTATCTTCTACCCATGGTTGGTAGGCTAAATACAGACCAAATACTCTGCAATAAAAAGAATCTGATTCCATCATTGATACAGCTGGTATCTGTTGTATGAAGTTCTGCAACCATGCAACGCCAGTGTGCAGTTCATTATATCAAAACCATTTGATACATTCATCAGAAAATCCTTATAAACTTCAGGAATAGCGCTCCCCAGTCTTTTCTCCAAATCGCGTATCTCTGTTTCTGTAGCACATGGATACATGACATTAAGCCAGGCAAATTCGGCAATATGCGGAGCCTTCCCAATCAGCAGCGCTCCGTTTTTTGAAAAGGCGACTCCCAAATGGGAGAATTTCATTAACTGTTCCTCTAATTCTTTTTTTACCATAGTTATCTATATTTGAAAGCCAATATAAGACTCTTCCGAAGAATACCCAATCAGCTTATTGCATACTTCACTCAAAACAGTGTACTAATTAAAACCGACGATTTTTAAATAATCACACGAAAAATAGTCTTTTACACTCATAGAAAAATCTGGATGCACCTTATCATATACTATCCGTACAGAGTCTCCTTTCAACATAACCATGTTGCTATAAAGACGAGCGTTGGCTTCATATGCATTGTTATCTACCTCATACCTGTAAATATAAAATTTTAATCCTTTAAGAATATAAGTTTCACCGGTAACAACGGCTGTTGAATATACTTTATTCTTCTTCAAAGAATTAAGAGGTCCGTAGCCTTTGGTGTAAACAAAGTAGGCACCCCATACAGCAAACAATACGGCAATAGTTATAAATACTTTATCCGCTTTAGTCAATTTTCCCATATTCCCTCATATTATGCGTTTGTCAACCAGCAATCACAATCTCTGTCCTGAAGCCATAGAGAGTACGGAGGGTTCCTCCTGGAATATATCAATAAGTTTACCCCTATGCTCATTCAGGCCCGAGGAACTTTTCACTAATTCTGCATTACCAAGATATTGAATACACCTTTGCACAGGTAAAACAACACAATCATCACACCCCTCACCTCCAAATTTACGAAACTTTTCCCATAATCTTCCACAATGATTCAACTATTTCATCATTGAACAGAAATAATTCATAATCATGCAATTAGTTCACAACGTTTTATTATCTTTGCTACATCACCAAAGCAACCTGTCATGAAGCCGGATAGAATACAACAATCACCGCCAACCAGCAATTGGGTAATCGTACAATATATATCTGCCATCATAGTATCGGCATCAATTACCTTATTGTGGATTGACAAATTTATAGGAATTCTGATTGTTGCATTTGCGTTCATTCTGGTCATACCGGCATTTGTTATTTCTGTTATATCCGTTTTCACATCATTGAGATTCAATACCAGGCACAAAAGAATATTCCTGACATGGCATGTCGTCAATATTATGGCAGCACTTCTATGGATTTATAATCCCAACGACAGATGCGATGCCCATATAATGGAGAGACACTATATCAAGTACCATGCCCAAATGGAAGACCTCTATCACAAAGTCCGTCAACAGCTGAAACCGGGACGCAACATCTACATCGAATTTGAGAAAGGTAAAGTATCTGATTTCGGTGTATTTACTGAAGACAAACATGGTTGCAACAGCTGGGACCCCGGCGAGGAAAAGATTGATTCCTTACTCATGACATCGGGTCTTGACAGAACGGATCTGGATGATATAGAGAACGCCTTGGATGACATTCATTGCATTTCAATAGCAGTTTCATCATCTCCTGACAAGCCATACGAAATCGGCTTCCGGCGCATCCTTCTGGATAAATACGACTTCATTATCTATCCCAATGTACTTTCACAGGAAGAGCAGCAACGTGTAGCATCAGATCCGGGTAACATTCAGTACTCTCCGCACGTTGTGTTTAGATACAATACAGGCGCTATCGGCAATTTGAACTTTCCGGGCAAGGAAGAATATTTGCAGTCAAGAAAATTCAGATAAGTTGGAAAGAAAAAGAGTATGACATACCTGAAAGCCGTTTAAAGAGTAGAACAGATAAGTTTCAACAGTGGGTACAGGCCTCTTTCCACCGGCGTCCTTAGCTCATGTCCCTATATTTTATAAGTTCAATAATCCAGCAGGACGGGAACCTGCTGTTCCATTCCAAAACAGGCTGCCTGATACAACATCGAGTAGGCACATTGTGCGAGTTCCTCGGTACTGTATTTCTCCTTTTGAGCATGATTTTTACCCCTGACAAAACCAAGGATAAGTTTGGGTTTCTTACTTTTTATTGGAACATAATATTTCTCATTCCTCCATGAAAGAATGGTAGCTACATCCGCTTTCCACATTTTTTGGTTCAGGACTTCCAGCTCATTCTTTAATACAGTCAGAGTAGAGATACTCGCTTCATTGCCGGACGGCAACGTTGTTCTAAAGATAATATCTTTCGGAATAGGAAGCCAGAGAGTCACTTCCGAGAGCAACGAGCAATCTCGTAACTGGGACATGGCCTCTTTGACTACAGGCTCGTCAAAAGCATCCCAGCCGCTTTCCACGCACTCAGGTACAGGACGGTTCAACAGCCGGCAAGCCTGCAACATGACCAGAGCGCCGAATGCCTCCCAGTCCGGTTTATCCGTAAAGTACTCACTTTCCCTTTTTTCGTCCCATAATGGAGTCTTCATCGACGCGTCTATGTTCGATGCAAGACCGTCAGACCACTGGCATATCACCTCACGAATCTGTTCAATCTCACTGATATCATCCACAGGCTTTATTTCATTTCCATTCTCATCCACCTGCTTGTAATGCTGTCCGTTTTCTTCAGACAGTTGCTGTGTTATCGTTTTCCAGTTATGGCTATAATAACGTGTCAATGTCCCTGCATATATATCCAATCCCATATCGTATCGAGTTTAAATGCATATTTAAGTCAAAGGCAAGCGCAAACAGAACCGAAAATGCGCTTAATTTCCACAAATATACACAACATTCCTCATATTTCCGTGATGACGGCCAACAATATTACAATATGAAATTATTCATAATCATACAATTAGTTCACGATACGGTTGCCTCCCGCCCAAATCGTAACAGTATTCTTCAATGAAGGATTACCTAATCGAGAATTCACCATTGTTCTTAAGAGTAATGCGATATTTATCTTTTTTGTATAGATAGTAAGATTCCTTCTTGAACCACGTATATACTTGTTTGTTGGTATGGTCTAATAAAGCAAAAGATATGGTATTGATTCTCGTAAGATTGTTATCCATTATGAAAGGTACATTCTTAACCGTTATATTTTTCTTGAATGGTCCCTTATATATTACTCCCCCTCGTATTATCAAAAAGTCATAGCTTATGGATGACATGTCTATAGGAGCTTTCATATCAAAGACAAACGAGATATCTTTCATCAGGATAGAGTCAGCGTCATAATTCTCTGAATAACCGGAAGTCTTGTAGTCAAGATAACCCGTGTAGTCCTCCTTAGAGACAAACGGATATTGCGGCTTCTCGCTTGGAAAGAATACAAGCAAACATATTGCATATATCGACAAGCACAACAGCGCATACAGTATTTTACGTGGAGACATATTTATTATCCGTTTATTGGTGCATCATTTCATATTATCAAGAGTATAACCAAAGTTACGAATTCTATATCGAATTATCAATCAGTCTATTAAAAGAAATTTCTCTTTTTTCTATAGTAACTATCATTCATAGCCTGTTTATGATGTAACACTATACTAACGACAACATCCTTAAAACACCATACAGTAATAACATTGTTCCTATAGCATACAACGCTAGGATATTAAAATAGATTTGATCAAATCGAGGCTTCTCTGCTTTACTTGTCAATTTTATAAATATGATGACATTCAGCCCTATTAGCATTATACATATATTTTCATACTTACTGAGAACAAGTTCAAGTAAACTAAAAATAGTTGAGACTATAACAATTATCCAGCAAATGCCATTCTTAATGCTGCCTGTTGGATTTCTTTTCCGTATTGTAAATAGCATGACACAACTTATTATAAGTAGTACAATGCTCCACCAGGTTTTACTTTCCATATCACTTTATTTTAGGTTTTCATCGGTTTAACTTACCCGACTGATAAACAACATTTATCAAAATATTTGATTACTCTTTCCTTCTTTTATCGAAAGGATATTCCTCTTTCCATGAATTTTCTTTTATGGTATAGATGTAGTTTCTATCTTCAAAGACCTCATTGCTTATTTGACGAAAAGTAGCGGCGTCGATATCATTCAGTTGCTTCCTGTCAAAGAAGACATGATGTTTGTCGGTTGCAATGCGCCCGTAAAAATAGAATGTGGCATTATTTACGTCCAATGAGTCTTTGAGGAAAGGTTCTCCATTCAAGAAGAGCATATCATTAACTAAATACTTGCCGACACCGATTTCCTCAAAACGCCGAATATCTATATCCCGGACAATTACAGAATCACCATAAATGACATTCCTGCCATTACGGAAATAACAGTAGCCCGCCTCGATAGGATATTGCAAGGAGTCTATACGACATAAATTCCACGCTTGAGTTTTATTATTATACACGGTCAGATAGACATAGTTCTTGTCAATAAACCAGTCCTCCCCTATAATCCTAAAACTGTTTCTGTCAACATCCGTTCTCTTATCATAGTGATAAACGTAGTCTTTATCCCTCATCCATTCGTCCTGTCTGGAACCGAGACGATACACAAAGTATTCTGCTGTTTCGACGTCTATACCACTGTGAGAAGGGCTTATGTAGGAACTGTATGAACCGTTACCCGAATAGTCTCGGATATAAACATTGTCTTTATCCACAGCAACTCCACTGGCATTGATATGGAATGTTTTGACATCTACGTTTTCTATCAACTTGTCTCCAAACCAGACATGGGTTGCATCCTTTGCCCATTGGTTATCTAATACCGTAAATGTTGATTCGTCCACATCTTTGAGATAGCCCCAACTGCCGTGATTTATCAATTCAAGCGAGTGTTCAACCGAGATATAGTATATTCCTCTGATATTTTTATAGTAGGTATAATAATCACCATCAACTTTACTACCTCTGGGAATAGGTAAAACTAAATACAGCGACACAAAAACAAACAGACCAATTATGGTAGCTATAATAGTTACTATTTTGGAATACATCTTTAATTCTTGTTTTTTCATCACTTGCCTCCTTTCCGCCAAATAGTTGCCTTACAACATGTGCTATATTATGTTGTAATACAATAAAATCAACATTATCCCATAAATCATAAAACCAATACCGCCATAATAGCCTTTAAGGATTGTGGAATAACTTGTCGTCCCTTTTGATCTAGGATGTTTTTTCTGGTCAGTGTATGTATCAATAAATAAATATAGTCCCCATAATATTGCACAAAGTGTATGACAGATGTGATAAAAGAAACTTATCACACCTAGGAACAGTCCTACTATAGAAGCTAGTCCATATATGTAAAATGAAGCACTTCTTTTGCGCCTGTTTCTGTATAGGCGTATAAGTATCCATATACTGCTCAAGATTGTCATGCAATTAATAAATATTATACACCATAGAGGTACCGGTTCCATTGTTCTCATCATATACTTTCTTTTGTATTTTTTTAATCCAATTCAAGCAAATTGAATAGTTCTTAAAGTTAATTATTCTATTGGTCACTATATAGCCTCCTGTTGTACTGCATATTGGTCACTATAATCTATACGGATTGCATTATCCCCACATTGTTAGAACCGACAAGAGCAATCCGGTACTTACAGAGTTTTTTTATTTATAAGAGCAGAAGGAAATACTGATTATCGGTATCTTCCTTCTGCTCAAATAGTTACCTTACAACATGTGTTATATTATATTATAGTATAATAAAATTAACATTATCCCATAAATCATAAAACCAATACCTCCATAATAGCTGTTAAGGACTGAGGCATAACTAGTCGTCCATTTTGATACAGGATGACTTTTCTGCTCCTTATATGTATCAATAATTAAATATAGCCCCCATAATATTGCACAAAGTGTATGACAGATGTGATAAAAGAAACTTATCACACCTAAGATTAGTCCTATCAATGAAGCTACTCCATATATGTAAAATGAAGCACTTCTTTTGCTCCTGCTTCTGTATAGGCGTATAAGTACCTCTATACTACTCCAGATTGTCATGCAATTAATAAATATTATACCCCATAGAGGTACTGGTTCCATTGTTCTCATTATTTACTATCTTTTGTATTATTAGAGTCTTTTTTCTATTACCTTATCGGTGATTTTTTCGGCTCCTGAGACTTTGAGTCCTCGACCTTGTTCCAATATTTCCGTTCCTAAATCGAAACCTTCTTCACCGATCTTTTTGCCATGACCAGGCAAATACTTATGCAACAGTTCCGGATTCTTGGTCTTTCTCTATAATTCCTCCGCTTACCGCCTGCTTTCTTGTCATGTAACATTGCGCTTCATAGTAAACGTTGCCTTCAAGTGACCGGATAATTCTCTTTCGAACGCCATCGGCCACGTCATAAATTGAGTTTGTCGATGCCAGTCTCATAGTTGAAGTTGTTACAGCCTAATATATAATCAACTACTAAGTCTTTTTTTTATTACGACAAATAACCATATACATGAGCATAAATATAGAATGAAAATAGGTACTAAATGTCTTAACACCGCCCCGCTTTCTTCATAAACTTTATCTCTTTCTTTGTCATAAAAGAGTTTTATTTTTTGTGGATCAAACTGTATGCATTTATCTCTGGCAACTGCTACATAATATTGCTTTCCATTGAACTCTATGAGTATGGATGATGAATTTCTTCTGGTTTGGCAATAAACTTCCAGTACCGAATAATTTTGTATTGGTTCCTCACTTTTGATTATCGTTTGCCTACGGTCGTATATGAGCCACATAAAGACAGCAACTGCTAATAAGCCAATATTTACCAATATAACACTTATAAGTTCCTTATTTGTAACACATTTCATTTTCTTGTTTTTTGAGTAAATCATGACATCCAACTATTATAATCATAACATATTAAGAAAGACTTATTCCTAAAATGACAGCTAATATTAAGAGAAAACCGGCACACCATCTATTATTCTTGTCATAATTCTCATTATACAATGTTTTGTCCCTTTTTGTTCTAAGTGTAGTTCCTGCCGTGAAATTTGAATACTTGACATTCTTCCTCAGAACATATCTGGAATATAAAAATCTTAATAATGCCCCAAAGTCATTTGCTATTACATCAACTATGAGATTAACTATGAATTCTACTATTACCATGTTTTCACTATTTTCGCTCTTCCTTCATTATTGCATATACTATAAAGCTTTTCCGTAACCTATATAGGTATAAGCTATATTTATTTTGTTATCAATTTATCTTATATGAAGTGAATTCGCGTATCTTCATCAGGTTAATCCATAAACTCAACCCCGGAGCATAGTTACTCGCACCGAAGTTACACACGTCATCTCGCAGAATTCCTTTGCATCGAAGAGCTAATGCGTATTCCAGATGTTGTTCCGCTCTTCAATGAACACTTCGCCGAACGCCACGTACTCTATGTGTTGTACCACCTCTCCGTCCAGGTTGGTGATGTAGCTGCTGCCCAGATAATCTGTATGGTAATAGTAATGCAGTTCTCGTAGGCTTCGCCTTACTGGATGTTGTCCTCTATTTCCTTTGCATCGCACGTGTCTGTCCTTGCTTCAATCAAGCCGTCGTCACAGCAGATTCTTCGCCGTTTACATAGTCCTTGTTGTACGTTCCGTTGTACGTCACCTCAAAGTTAACACAATTTTCTTTGATTGCATCCTGATGTGCCGAATATTTTCCGTCATAGTCCTCATGGCATCTGCCTCGCTTCCTGCATATTGTATGCGTCTTGGGTCCGATCCGTAGGATACGAAGTCACCGTTCTTGGATTCAATGCGCTGGCTCTTAGAGATGATGTGGTGCATTTTGTCGTAGCCAATTGCCAGCGTATAGCTTGCCGTTTTGCTGTGCGCATCTGGTAGGTTCCGGTTGCGCCTGTCAGACGATATAGTGCGTTGTAGGTGTAGGTAACCTTCTCCTCGTCGGGGTATATCATCTCAACAGTCTGTTGTGGCTGTCGTAAGTCCGCTGGGTCACGTAGGTGGCGATGGCCTGGTTAGGCACGATCATCGTGCGTCGGGTCTTGGTCACTTCGCCCATCTTGCCGTAGAAGTATTCTATGGCACCTGTTCCGTCCTCACGCAGCATCAGTCGTCCTATGCGGTTCTGTGAGGCGTTGCGTCCGCCGTAGTAGTACTTCACGTTGTTCTCCGGATGGTCGGGGTAGTTGATGCCCGTCAGTCGGTTGTAGTCGTAGTCATAGGTAATTGTTTTTCCTTCGCCTGCAAGGTTGGCTGTCTGCTTGGTCAGCACATTGCCGAGTGCATCATACGTGAAGGTGGTGATGCTGCTTGCAGGATGGTTCACCTCGGTGCGGTCATCGTTAAATAAGTAAGTTAGTAAGAGCGCTAAACTTGTTTTAACATCTTTATAGATTTTAAATTTAAGCACCCTCAAAAAACTAAACAAGGGTCGTATCATTACTCAATACAGAGTTTAATACGACCCTTGTGAAATATCATAGTTACAATTTATAACTTTTCAGAGGAGGCTTTTATAGTTTTGACACACCCTGTTTTATTACAATTATCTTTTTAGTTTTTTGGGATAATATGTAGCTTATTGATGTAATATACATTAGGTATTACTTCTACTAACTCTAGCTTAATGACATATTTATCAATTAAATTGTCAATATAGTTAGGTATAAAAGCTTTCCTATCAAAGTGCTTGTCTTGAAATGTAAATAATACTCCGTCTATACGCCGTGTATAATAACCATCTATTGGAACAATAGCTGTTTGTACATTTGCGCTTTTTTGTACATAACAATATGAATAGAATAATGCCCAAATAGAAATATACAGTATCACAAAAGACTTTATTCCAAATAACACTTTATCTTTTTGCCTTGTAGCCTTGAAAATAAAAGCTATCAATGTTACTGCAATAGAAATAGCAGCAATAACAATGGCGTAGGTATAAGTTGTTATCAAAAATTTAAGTCTCAGGATATATATAATAGCTATTAATCCCAATGCGATAAGCAATATTACACTATTGTATTTCTTCTTCGTTTCTACCATTTGTTAATTCTACATTTTCTGTTATAAACTCTACCTTGGCTTCTTCTTTTACATAAGCAGATGTCGCTCTTGCTGATTCTTTTTGTGCGATATCAACTTTATGACGATCGCTTTTTATGCGAGCTTCAGTTTTTCCGGCTTGCTGATTCCTTCTCAATTTTGCTAATTTATTATATAGAGAGGAATTTTTTTGCTTAAGCGACTCGAGTAATTCATCAGCTCTTTTACTCATATTTTTGCTCAGTAATGTTTTGAATGTAGACTCTATGAATTCACCTGTAAGATCTATATCACTAAAGGATTTTATTTTTCCAGACTCATATTTACCAATAATCTCTACAATCATGCTCTGAACTATATCAATGGTAAATTCTCCAGCCTTGCTGTTTGCTATTTTTGCCATTGTTTTTGCTGTTCCTGAGCCGCTAACAAATAATGACAAGCCACAAGTAGCTAAACCATCAACTGCAGCTGCTCCCCATGATATGCTCCTAAAGGCAGTGTTATAATCTTTTCCCTCAAGTATCCAATTACTTACAAAGTCAACGCCAGCAGATACTGCAAAAGCTGTAACCCCATCAATAATAGCTGTAATAGGCTCATTCCCATCATAGTCTTTTAATCGAATAGGATTATTAAAGCTATAGCAATACGTTGATAAGCCAGGATATTTCGCTTCTTTAAGATCCGTTGACATCCAAACACTCAGCCTCGGGTCATAGTACCTCGCACCATAGTAATACAGTCCCGTCTCCTCGTCGAATTCCTTTGCGTTGAAGAGATAAGGCGTATTCCAGATGCTGTTCCGCTCTTCAATGAACACTTCGCCGAACGGCACATACTCGATGTGCTGAACCACCTCACCGTTCAAATTGGTAATGCAGCTGCTGCTGCCCAAGTGGTCGGGATGGTAGTAGAACTGCAACTTCTCGTATGCGTCCGGATCCTGGAAGTTGTCTTCCAGTGCCTTTGCCATGGTGCGTGTCTGGACTGCTTCCATCGAGCCGTCGTCACAGCAGAATCCCTCGCCGTCTACATAGTCGTTGTTGTCCGTTCCGTTGTACGGCACATCAAAGGTAGCATAATTTTCTTTGATTGCCTCCTGTTGTGCCGAATATTTTCCGGCATAGTCCACAGATACAGCATCTGCCTCGCTTCCTGCATATTGTATGCGTCTCGGGTCCGAGCCATAGGATGCGAAGTCACCGTTCTTGGATTCAATGCGCTGGCTCTTCAAGGTAATGCGGTGCATTTTGTAGTAGTCCATTGCCAGCGTGTAGCTTGCCGTTTTGCTGTCCGCATCCGTGTAGTTTCCGGTTGCGCCTGTCAGACGATATAGTGCGTTGTAGGTGTAGCTGTGACTCATCTGTCCGCCGGCCATGCCCTTCTGTGGCAGGAAGTGAAGCATTGTTAGTCACCGAAAATCCATTACTCACAATCTATTTTCTTCTGCGTATAAATTTCAATATCCCAAATAGTAAAACAGTAGTGAAAACTACATATAAAATTCCTATGCATGACAAGAATTCGAATAATTCAACAGCTTGTTTTACTTCATTTAAATTAAAACTAACAGGCTTATCTTCAGTGTAAGCATCGACGCGATACTTTACAATATCTAAAAAATTAATATAACTGAATGTTAAATACAAAAACAGTATGAAATTTATTATTATCCATACTACTATGCCTATACTATAAGTTCTTATATTTTTCATAAAAAAACGTATGATTCATTATTCTTTGCCCTAAACATATTTATAAGTAAATCATGACATCAAACTATTGACAGCCACAGTATTATAAGTAAAACATACACCTAAAATAAAAGCTAGTATAAAGAGAAAAACGGCATACCATAATCTGTTATCCATGCTTTTATCATATTTCATTCCTTTAGTTTTTCCTTCATTATAATGCATATACTA
>ULNS01024596.1_pt1 | contig 23058 bp, 20 predicted proteins | sample 1951981 | NCBI WGS metagenome assembly ULNS01 (sample SAMEA4835583, study PRJEB28245) | human gut metagenome | biome: gut microbiome; material: fecal sample | place: Denmark | collected 2008
TATGAGTCAACCTTTTTCAGTATAATACAAGTTCAACGTTCAGGACCGTAATTGTTTCAATGAGCAGCTATCTGAAATCCAGAACAAGTATCGTAGCAATATTCAGTACTTTATCTATAAGAGCATTATTCTGCGCAATCTTTATGGCGTGGATATTATGGCCGAGGCTGTTGAAATCGCAAAACTGCGTCTATTCCTGAAGATGGTAGCTGTTGTTGATGTAGATAATCGTGCAGAAAATATGGGCCTCGATCCGCTTCCGGATATCGATTTCAATATTAGGTGTGGTAATACTCTGGTAGGGTATGCGAACGAGCACTCTATAGAACTAGATCTATATGGAGCCAATGCTAATCTATTTTTGGCCCAAGAATCATCTGGACGTATTTCTGAGCAATTAAAACTCGTGTCAAAAGCTTATTGCAGCTTTAGAGATGAGCAATTGAAAGCTGGCGATTCCGTTCATGCTTATAAATATGCCAAAGAACAATTGTCTAACGCTTTGAGTAATCTTAATATTGAGTTAAATAGTCACATATTCAAAGCTTCTGGCAGTGATTCTTATGATGAGTGGATTAAAAATCACCAGCCATTTCATTGGATTTCAGAATTTTACCAAATAATCACTGAGAATGGAGGTTTCGATGTTATTATAGGGAATCCGCCTTATGTTTCAATATCTAAAATAGACTATTTATCTCTATCTGAAGATTTTAAGTCTGGTGATTTATATGGATATGTCATAAGAAGGGTTTACGATATTCTATGTCCAAGGGGACGTCATGGATTTATTGTAATGCATAGCCTTGCCTTTAGTGGCAATTATTGCGATGTGCGGAAAATCATCAAGACACAATCAAATAGTGCTTGGTTCTCATCCTATGGTAGAATTCCAGCTGGGCTTTTCTCTGGTAATGTTAGAGTTAGAAATACAATTTATCTTACGGCTCCTTCAGGCAATAACTATTTCACAAGTCGGATGCATCGGTGGTTTACAGAGCAACGGCCTACTATTTTTAACACGTTGAAATATAGTAGTTTTCTTTGGACGGATGAAATTCCTCGTTTGTATGATGCTTCTCTTCAGTCTGTTTATGAGAATAAACGTGGCCAGCATATCTCATCTTACAAGTCTAAAATGGGAAATAATTTTTTTTATAAGAAAGTAGCCTATAATTGGTTGTCGGTATCACATATAGAGCCACCTACACAGGATTTATTAGGCACTCAAATACCTCAATCATCCTCATCCATTGGGATAATGCGAATTGATAAGCAGTATTATGAGATAATATTATTACTATGCAGTGGTAAATTATATATGAGTAAATGGCTGACGTATGGAGATGATTTCCATTTAATGGAAAAGGATCTGACGAACTTCGTATTTCCTTTTGCCTCAATAACGGATGAAGATAAAATGGCGCTACATCAAATATATCTTGAATTCACAGAAGAATTGCCAAATACCGTTCAATTTAAGTTAAACGCTGGTATTCGCGTAGGTACTTTTAATACAAAGTCATTATGGCATATAACGGATAAGAGTGATATGATTTTTTACAAATATCTTTCCGAGCAACCAATATTATTAAAAGAGCTAATTGAAAATCATTTGTCTGTTAGTATCTTGACAGATAAAGGGAATGAGCCTTTTGATGAAGAATAGAAGTGTAATCTGCATCATTTTTACCTTTGTTTGAATTGTTTATGGTTATGTCTAAACTTGAAGAATTATACCAATCAATTGAAACGCTGAAAAAATTAGGCGTTCCAATTAATGATGAGCAGCTCAAATCACTTGACAGTTTTGAAGAGGATCTCATCAAGAATGAAGTATTACCTGCACTGAGTCAGGATATTGCTCCGAGGCTCAATCCTATCAAACGGGATCTTGTGCTCGTTGTAGAGTATCATCCGGGGCAGCCTATTAGTGTGGCGTTATCTCGAAAGGTTAAGATTCGGGACTTCGTGGGCGCAAAAGCACTTACTCCTGTTAGTGTCACGGTGTCTGATCCTATTAAGCCAGCATCTGGTCGAGATGGTTCTGGCCCAAGTAAGCACATAGAGAACTTTACAAAAGGCCTTAAAGTATCTTTCCCTGACGGAACAGTTATCTGGAAGAAATCCGCAATCGAAACTTACATCGCAACGATTAAGCAAGTCGGCTATGAAAGGGTGGCTGCACTGAATATAAGTCATGGAGGATTCAATGCAGTCTCCCGCACAAAAAGACCGACAGAGCCTGGCCGGATATGGCAACATGAAAGTGATGGATGGTATATCTACTCAAATATCAGCAATAGGCTGAAGATAGATGACTTGAATTTCATCTCTGAAAAACTTGGCTTAAGGTTGCGGATTGAAGAGAAAAAACCAGCACAGAAGTAGCCGCCCGCCCACAAAAACCGCATCGCGATTTTTCGCCCGTAAACAATACGGTCTACATCGCATTGTTTACGATTTGCATAGAAAATTTGGCAGGGAAATGGCTGCAAAAGGTAGTCAAAACATAGACAAAAATACGCCTCTAACTCTTTGAAAATTTGGGGTCAACGTAAAAAGTCTATTCTGTGACCTCTTCCTTGACCTTAATCGCCATACATTCATCAGTGGAGAGGAACGTGCCCTGCACCCTTTCCACATCAGGCCCGCGAAGCAGAAGCATGTCGCCTTTTCCGTCAAGCCCCTCCGCTCCGGTCCTATCCAAAACGACTATGGAATCTCGCTTTTTAAACATGCGGAATCCCATCCTCATAGGGAAATTCTCCTTTATCTCTTTGGTTATCACTTTCCCGGAAACGCGATTCGTCGAAATTACCATGTGAATCCCCACTGCATTTCCCGCTTTGGACAAGCCTACGATATTCTTGAACGCGGCAGTCTTCTTGGAGCCGTAATCCATAAGGTCCGCATATTCATCTACGAATACCACTATCTTCGGATACTTTCTCCGAGAATCTTCTGCCAATCCGTAAAGTCGCCTTTCCATTTCGACCACCAGCCTGTCCAGTTCAGTATAGGACTCGTATACTCCACCCGCATATCGGCTGCCGGCAGTTCCCGCCCAGACCGCAAGTTCCGCCCGTTTAGAGTCAATGTATATGAACTTCACTTCTTCCTGTACTTCAAGCAGCATGAGCGAAGCAATCATCGCATTCATTGCCACGGACTTTCCCTGTTTCGTGCATCCCGCCAAAAGGATATTGGGAGCTGCGGCGAGGTCCAGCCACAGAGGCCTGCCGTTCTCGTCCCTGCCAATGGCCAGCGGCAACGTCATCTCTCCATTTTCCGCATTTCTGCAAAACAACATTTCATCCATATCATATAGTTTTTAGTTTGCCATCGACAAAGTCCCGAAAATCATCCGAGAACGTCTCATAGCGGAAATCACTGTACGTAAGATACTTGGCGTCTCGATAGACCAGCAGTTCAATGCCACTGTCCCTAAAACAGAGTCTGTATTCCAGACCCTTCTCCTCCAGAACGGTCTGAATCAGGGATTCGGCACTGTTCTCCAGAATGTTACGGATTTTCTCCCTCTTGAGAAGATCCATTTCCACATGTTCCATCTTCTCTTTCCATACTGAAAGGCCGCCGGGAAGGATATTGTTGATAAAATGTACCAGGTAGTTTTCAATCTCTTCCTCATACCTTATCAGTATCAGTTTCCCGCCGATCCAGAATTGTCCCATACAAAAACTGATGCCGAGACCCATCTGTGTCTCCACCACAATCTCATATCCCCGGAGTGCGAGCATTGTCCCTTCCGGCATGTAAGCAGACGCCCGGACCGTGCTGATGACCTCCATAAGTGTATAATCCACATTCCGCCCCGTTATATCAGCACCATGATTGTCAATGTAGTCGACCATTTCATGGTACATTTCCAGGGCAACGTCCTCTTCGTATTCACGTATGAGTTCTTCCAGTTCCATCATGATACAAAAATACGCCCCGACACCGCCAAAAAGCGGCAGCCGGGGCAATGAAGTCGCTGATGTATCTAGAAATATGTCAGCCAAGTTTTCGCACGATTCTGACAAATTCATCTGAAAGGTCTGAGGTCAGACCGCGCGAATCGGCATCAGTACTCTTATTCTCACTGCATGCAAGTTTCCAAATGTCATCATCTGGAGACAGAAGGCTCTTTTTCCCGCACTTCGGATATTTCCATGCGGCAAACCGCCCAGAGTCCTTTTTCCAAGCCTTCAATGCGGACACGTCCACTGATTTAGGAGCTATGGCAAAATAGATATTCTCCTCCACCAGCAGACAAACATGACTGTCATTTTGCAATTTCACGCTTATGCCGAAGTATCGGTTGTCTTCATTCGGCCTGTCGACATATTTACGCACCAAGCCTTCGATGTCCTGGACAATCATTAATTTCTTATTTGCGTCAAAGTGGCAATACTCCAGACACAAGCCATCTTCCTTAAGATTCTTCTTGATTGACTCCTTGATTGCCCGCCAAAAAGTCGTGACCGCGTCAATTTTGATTTCATCAAGCTGGCCGGAGATTTCTCTCGCCGCCTTGATGTTCTTCTCAGTACTTTCAATGATATTTATTATATCCTTCTTTCTGTCCATGCCCAATACTTTTTTCTTTATGATGTCCCGATATGTCGTCAAATGCTCCTTCAGATGTGGCTTTTCTTGCATTTCATTGATACATTTGTCCAGCCACGGCACAATGACATCCTTGTATGAAATGCACACATAGTCTTCACCGCCCCTGCATTGCATTCCATCTGCCTGCGTGCTGTCATCGGAAGGAGAATGCCCGTCAGGAGTAAGATACAGGACTGGAAATTTCACGCCGACCCTATTCCGCAGCATGCCTCTCAGGAACTTCACATAACGAAGGATCTGATGTTCCTGGTCGCCCGCGAAAATCTTGTTTTCAATGACGATCATCTGCCCGCTGCTGTTTTCAATGCAGATGTCGACCCGGCCTCCCGAGTCTTCAGTCTTCTGGCCAATGTCCCTTTCACAGGCAGTCCGTGCGCCGGAAGCATCAAATGATTTGAACCGTTCAGGAAGACATCCCAAAAAGAGTTCCAGGAAACGGCATTTCTGGCCATGAGCCCCTCGCGTATCCAAAAGAGAAGCGATTACGGATGAGTGCATCATCTCCTCGTTCCCTTTAATAGCCGTCTCAAGAACGCTGTAGTCCTCTCCTGATGCGATTCGATCGTCAATGCACAGGAAGACCTCATTCAATAATCCGCTGATAATATCGTGGCTGTCCATATAATTATGTTTTCAAAGCAAATATAGGAAAAAACACACAAGAAATGCGAAATAATATAGAAAAGCCATGTAAGCCAGACTTTCCTAGAGAGGTAGTCATATTTAAATACTATCTGCACCGACAAAGAGAAATATTTTAAGTAATATATCACATTTATTACTATCTTCGTATATTTCACAATCTACTCGCCATGAAAAAGGCAAAGATTATCGCTATTGTGAACCATAAGGGAAGCGTTGGAAAGACAGCTTTCGAGTTCACCGATGTAGTCAGTGCATAGCCTGAAGCCAACGGATTAAAGAATTTCCAGGCACTTGCAGACGAGATTATGGAAAGGTTGTAATATAGTAATAAGATGAATAGCAAATTACCAATAGGGATCCAGGACTTCGCTAAATTGCGCACCGAGGGATACAGATACATTGACAAGAGCGAGAACATCTACCGTCTTGCCAAGTCGGGATGCTACTATTTTCTCTCCCGTCCGAGGCGTTTCGGAAAGAGCCTGTTCCTGTCAACACTTGAGGCATATTTTCTTGGGAGGAAAGATTTATTTTCAGGCCTGGAGATTGATAGCATGGAAAAGGATTGGATTGAATATCCTGTGCTGCATCTAGATCTGAATACACAGAAATATGAGAATTTGGATGCCTTAGACTACATTCTTAACGATTTTCTACAAAAAGAAGAAGTTAAGTATGGTTTGATGTCCCAAAACAAATATTATGGCCCAAGATTCTCTGCTGTCATTCAAAAGGCTTACGAGCATTCTGGGAAGCGAGTGGTCATCCTTGTGGACGAATACGATAAACCTGTCCTGCAGGCAATCGGCAACGATGCTCTCCAGGATGAATACCGCTCCACTCTCAAGAGCTTCTATAGTGCCTTAAAATCTTGTGATAGATACATTCAGTTCGCTTTCCTTACTGGAGTCACGAAGTTCGGCAAGGTCAGCGTATTCAGCGACCTGAACCACCTTAATGACATCTCAATGGATCCGAGATACTATGATATCTGCGGGCTGACGGAGAAGGAGCTCCGAAGCAATCTATCAGGAGAAGTTGAAGACATGGCCAGGAATATCGGCATACAGCCGGAAGATGCCTATGCCATGCTGAAGGAGAACTACGACGGATACCATTTCAGCGAAGATGACACACCTGGTATATATAACCCGTTCAGCATCCTTAATGCACTTGACAAGAAGAAGATCGGCTCGTACTGGTTCGAGACCGGAACCCCGACATACCTTGTCGAACTGCTCAAGAAACATAACTACAACCTTTCCGATCTCGAGAAGGAGGAACCGACAGCCGATGAACTGAACAGCATCGACTCGGATTCCACCAATCCAATCCCAGTGATATATCAGAGCGGATATCTGACGATAAAAGGGTATGACAAGGAGTTCAGCCTATACAAACTGGGGTATCCGAACAAAGAGGTGGAAGAGGGTTTCGTGAAGTTTCTTATTCCGTACTATACCAATGTCGAGAAAACAAAATCCGGATTTGAGATTAGCCAATTTGTACTGTGTCTCAGAAATAAGGATATCGAGGGATTTATGGTCCGCCTGCAGGCATTCCTTTCCAACTGCCCTTATGAACTCCAGCCGGACCAGGAGAGACACTTCCAAAGCGTGATGTATATCCTCACGACACTTTGTGGCTTCTATGCAGAAGTGGAGGAACACACCAGCAAGGGAAGGATGGACATGACAATCCGGACGGACAGGTACATCTACATCTTTGAATTCAAGTTCAATTCTTCCGCTGATATTGCTCTTAAACAAATTGAGGACATGGGCTATGCTGACAAGTTCAATGATGACAGTAGGGAAGTGGTGTGCATAGGAGCAAATTACTGCAGCAAAGAAAGGAATGTTAACTCTTGGCGAATCAAGTAAACTTATTTCTAAAGCGCAGTTTATAAAAAACTATGTTTTTCCGCTAAAGACGAAAAAATCATTAAAGGCAGGTCATCGGAATTGATGCCTGCCTTTTTCAGACGCTTGCGGTCATAGACCTTCTTGGATTTCTGAGTTGTCGTACGGAACATTATCTGCTTGCCGTACTTTGCGATTTCCTCCTCTCTCGAGGCCTTCCGGTTGGCAAGGAGGAAGTCTTTCTCCGTAATCCGGAACCTTTTCTTTGCCATTGGTTTATGTATTCGGGCACAAATTACGTTCAAATTTGCCGAAAACACAAGAAAAGTGAAAAAAACAGGAAATCTATGTAAGATTGGTGAAGAAGTTCTGTATAGTATATAGCAACAGGAAAACTTGCGACTAGCTTACATTTTGAAAAACAATTAAGTCATGGGATATAGAACATTTGATTCAGCTATCGACGAGCGCAAAAAGAGGAACGCCGCCATCTTTCGTCAGACCGCAGACTGCATCCGCCGCGGGGAATATACTACGCCATCCGGAAGGACCGTCCAGCTCGATTTCACCGACATGCTCAAAGGAAGCAGATGCTACCAACAGGAGATCCAGGCGATTTCAGCTCCGGACGTGGCAGGAGGGACCAGAGTGCTTGTCGAGAACAATGATTGTCTCGTAACGGCAGAACGCCTTGTCTCTGAAGGCTATAACCCTCTTCTTCTCAACTTTGCCAGTGGCGGACATCCCGGCGGGGGAGTTGAGAATGGTGCCAGGGCCCAGGAAGAGACCATCTGCCGCAGAAGTACTCTGACCCGTTCTATCTATGCCTTCCATAGAGGCAGCGCGACCAAATATGGATACTTTCTCATTCCCGGTGACAACTATCCTATAACAACGAGATATAGTGCAATATATTCACCTTGTGTCACCGTATTCCGTGAGGGGGCAGACTGCACGATGATGGAGGATCCGTACAATGTTGCCGTGGTATCCTGCGCCGCCCTGAATCTCGACGGAAGATATTCCATAAAGCTTACTGCTGACGGACACATGCCTCAGGAGGCCCTCGACATTACACGATGCAAGATCCGCACGATCTTCCGCATAGGCCTTCTCCATGGACATGACGCCCTCGTACTCGGCGCCTTCGGCTGCGGTGCCTTCCATAATCCACCGGAAGAAGTCGCCAGACTTTTCCATGAAGTGATGGAGGAAGAGGAGTTCAAGAACAAGTTCAAGGTCATAACCTTCTCAATAATAGAAGACCACAACTCCGGCAATTCCAACCTGAGTCCATTCCAGGCAGAATTCGGATACTAAGAAAACAGCTGAGAAACGACTTCTGCCGTCAAACACACCTCAACACTTAACAACCATTTTACGTGCTGCCACATTTTGGCAGCACGCATCAACAACTTTGCACCTGTAAAATCATAGACTTATGGCCAAGAGCATAATTCAGCAGATAAAATTTTGCGCCAACAAACTGAAGAACAGCAAGCTTGCCCGTCTGGGAGGCAAGGAAATCAGTGAGGCATTGGACAATCTTACGGCTTGCCTGGGACTTGAGACCCGCGAGGAAGCCATCGTTTTCATTCCGATTTTCGAAAAGGAATGCAGCGGACGGACATGCGACTTTGACGAAATGTCCACGATGTACGACTGTTCCAACCTGGACATGATGGAGTACATTCCGGCAATCAAGAATCTGCTGGAAAAAGGCCTCATCTACATCAACACCCACGGCATGAAGACCTGCAAGATCGTCGAACAGAGTTTCGGAGTCACGCCGGTCGTTCTCAACAGCATCATTGACAATAAGACTCCCAACTTGGAAGGCGTGGAAGCAAAGACCTCAGACTTCGACCGCTATGCCTTATGCTCTCTGGTCAGCAACGCCGTCCAGGATTCCGACGTGACATTCCGCAGTCTGCTTCAGGTCGCATCAGATGCAGAGAAACTCAATGCGAACATGACGTTCGTCCAGGAAGTCCGCAGACATCTGGAGGAACTCTCTGACAGGATACTATTCTACGAAATCTGCAATGATTTCTGCGAATGCCCTTCGAGAAGATCGTCAATTGAAAGGACTCTGGAAGATATCTATGAGTCTTTCGGAAACCGCATTTCCGCACGCGCCAGACTTCTGAACGGAACAAACGCCCTGATTTCCAATGAATTGGTCTACATAAGCGATGACCGGGAAGAAATGACCCTTACCGAGAAGGGAAAGGAGATTCTGCTCGAAAACGACTACGCATCCTTTGGAGACAAACTGGATTGCGCAGACCGCTACAAGTTTGCCAGAATGGTGACAAAGTTTTTCCATGATGACGAAAAGTATGATTCCGAGGCACGCAATGCGCTAATAGTCAGGAGGCGTGAACTTTTAAAAATGGAGAGCCACAACAAGCAGCTGTCTTGCATCAGAAAAGTACGTGAAATAATCCGCTCCGAAGGGGACCGCATACTGTTCTATATGGCCTGCAACTATTGTCCCGGAGGCATCAATCTCATCAATGAGCTGAAATGCTTGTTTTCAGTCAGGGAGCGCGCCGAATATTTGAACCTGTTCAAGGAAGAGAAACATAAACTTCAGGAGCTGGACCTCGTGGAGATTACCTCCATAAGTTCATTGTTCGGACCTCAGACCTGCCTTGTGCTTACCGACAAAGGCAAGGAGCTGTTCTTCGAGGAGGACGCCAAACTGTTCATCCAGAAAGTCGACAAGAAGGACCTGGTCAACTGCCAGGACATCAAGCCGAAGCAGCTCTTCTTCTCCGAGAATGAGCAGCGTCAGCTTTCTATGGTCGGCGATTCACTCATGGAGGAGAACTACCGGACATTTACGGAAAGATTGGAGTCCAAAGGCCTTTCCAAAGGTATCGCCGTACTCCTTTACGGCGCACCGGGTACCGGAAAGACAGAATCCGTCATGCAGTGGGCCCGCCAGAGCGGCAGGGACATTGTCCACGTGGACCTCAGCGCCTCCAAGAGCATGTGGTACGGCGAGAGCGAAAAAATCGTCAAGGACATCTTCACCCGCTACCGCCAGCAGTGCAAGCGCTCCAAGATTAAGCCGATCCTTCTGTTCAATGAGGCTGACGGCCTTTTCTCCAAGCGCAAGGACATGAGCAGGGGCTCAAGCGTCGACCAGACGGAGAACACCATCCAGAACATCCTGTTGGAAGAGATGGAGAAGCTAGACGGCATACTGATCGCGACCACCAACCTTGAAGAGAATCTTGACAAGGCTTTCGAACGCCGTTTCCTCTTCAAGATACGCCTGGACAAACCGGGCGTGGAAGCGAAGAAGAACATCTGGCAGGACAAGCTCCCGATCCTTTCCGCAGAGCAGGCTCACAAGCTGGCGTCGGACTTCGACTTCAGCGGCGGAGAGATCGACAACATCGTCCGCAAGACCACCATGCAGGAAGTCCTCGAAGGCGGTGTCCCTACAATGGAATCCATCGTCAAGCTTTGCTCTCAAGAAAAAGTCTGCACAAAGAACAACAGAATCGGGTTCTAGCCGGTCCTGGTCCTGAACAATAGACAAGCATTGTCAGGAACTCGAATAAGCTATGGACAAATAAGAGAAATTGAAGTTCCTTCAAGAAAACTTTGAGTCATTTATGGAATTCAACGAAAAGATATGGCTTCGTGCCGCAATCAAAGGGATCCGTCCGATCATCGAGCATAAGATCAATATTGGAGAAGAAATCGATTTCAAGAGCCTGGTAGTCAAGGAAAAACAGAATCTCCGCAGATGGTGGGAAAAGGAGAACCCTTTGAAATCCACGCGTCTCAGTCAAGATTACCGGAAGTTTCTCGCCAAATTGGACACATTGGATGATTTGCTGGAACAATCGACCAGGGCGATTGAAATCGAATGCAGGAAGTCCACAAAAGTAAGAGCAATCTGTGAAACGGGATCATTGGCCATAGTCAGTTCGATTCTGGACAATGCCGGCTATTCAGGATACTGGTTTGTGCGACAGAAATATCGTGTAAAACTGATAGTGCCCATAAAAAACAGGACATTGACTCTCCCACTCAGATACAAGACCCTCAAAGACCAGACCGACAAGATAATCCCTGCAATAAAGGATATGGAGCGCATCCGGGAAGAATTCGGACCAGACGTGAAATTCCAATAAAATTTGCTATTTTCATGCAAGATTTACTGACTTCTGATTTAAGATATAGCAGTTCACAATTGAAAGAAATGGGCATAAAAGAGAAGATAACTGAACTATTGCTCTCGACCGGAAGGGAGAATATCGGCAACGTGCTTGAATACATGGAATCCAACGGCTTCTTCACGGCACCGGCTTCGGTTTCGAATCACAACAACAATGAGGGCGGACTGGCAAAGCATTCCCTGGATGTCTACGAGGAGGCCATGAGATTAAACTCACAGTTGCCGCATCCTCTTCCGACCACTTCGGTCACCCTCTGCTCTCTTCTTCATGACATCTGCAAAAGTGACCAATACTACATGAACGACAAGGGAGTCGCATGCCGCGACAATGAAAAAATCAAGAGAGGACACGGAGTCAGGTCAATGTTCATACTAAAGAGAAGATGCCTGCTCCCGCTGAATTATGATGAGGAGATGGCCATTTGGTGGCACATGCGATGTCCGGATTTCCACAGCAGCCCTCACGAACGCGAACGGCGTGAATCCGAAAACATACCACTTTGCCGACTCATCCAAGAGGCTGACAGGAATGCCGCGAACCTAAGCGGCAAGAAATAACGCGGCCGACAGCGAAGTCTCGTCTGTGGACTATGACAGAAGTCATCACAAAGAAAGATAGTGGGCAGGCCTTCCTATTTTTCCAAATATTGAGTAACTTGTGCCGGCAGCCATACAATAATTACCTAATATAGTTCTGATATGAATGATTTAGAAAAGAAATATCCCATCAGCATTACAGAAATCGAGAATGCTGCTGTTGCCGCATATAGGCATCAACATAAGATCTATCTATTGGCAAACCGCCTTGTTGGAGCCTATGAACGCGTAATTGCGACAGCACTAAAAGAACATGGAGAAAACTCCCTAGACTTAGGCCGTGCTGAAATTCCAGAAGAATTCAAATGCGAGATAGAGAATATAAGTTTGAATGGCGATGGAATTTGTGACGGCTCAGTGGATCCATTTTTTCGGGACGAGGCGTGCATATACTTTACCCCCATGGGGCTTATAGATCGCTCTTCCATCAAAGGCTGCAAATACGATGAGCCGTTCGATTGTTTGTTTGAAAAGATTTTGAGCGCCGTAAAATACATTTATAAGGCTGACTGCCTTAAATATGAAGATGAGCTAGAACGAAGACGCAACTCTTATCAGAAATGCTGTTCAGATTGTTCCAGAGAGAAAAAACTGGAAACCTTGGTCCACGAGTACCTTGTAAATTACCTGAAAAACACTATAGGTAAATCTTTTGTTCTACCAAAGCCATTAGTTTTCGAGGATTATCAATCACCTGTATATGGCCAATTTGATCACATTACACTAACTAAGATTTCATTATCAGACGAAGATGAGTTGATAGGCACTCTGGAGCCTTCTCCACAACACGTTTCCGATGAGCCAATCAATACCCCGTTTGAAGAAAAGATTTCGATTGAAACAGATAAGATTGTTACTGAATCGGGGAATTCATTTGAATTTTCTCAATCAAATGAAGGTATTTTCTTATATTACGATTTGGGATATTTATATAGTAATTATGGTCCAACTCTAAGGGCAATTATCAATAAGCATCATCAAGATTTTTTTAATGATCAACCTATCTCATTGCCTATTCTTATTTATTCGATAATTCCTATTGACTACACCTTGAAAAAAATCAGGAGATGTCTTTTCTTTCTATAGAAACGATATTAAGATAACCACTCCTCTGGGATCCCCTTTAGAAACTTCTAATAGAGAACTTGCCGAGCGCATATTGACAGCTTTGAAAAAATACGGTAACGATTTTACGTCCAATAGCATACTGCCTCTGCATGGAGCCCATCTTGACTTGATGAACAAGAAAGATGATGCGCCACTTTCTTATGATGAAGACAAAATCATCTCGAACATCAAAAGTCCCGACTATCTTCACGAAGAGGCACCGACAATTGAGTTTTTTGAGCCAAGAAATTGGTGGAATGGAAACTATGGCTCGCGATTTGGAATGCTGGGAAGCCCCCAGTTTATGGAGAATATGAAAAAATTTGCGGACGCTCTTACGCCGAACCAGATTTTTGTTGAAGCAATCATCCAAGATGGCGGAACAAGTATCTTTTCTTGCATTTTAAGCTCCTTCTGCTTCTATGCCGGATTGGACTCCAATCCAGAGATTGAAGACTTGGCCGGCGAGGATGGTATCGAATCAGGGGCGCTGGATTTCATCAACAATCTTAAATTCTACTTTCATCTGGAAAACGTCTGACATCTCCACCAAGACACGAATGACTGTCCATAGAAAACACATCATGCAAGACGGTCACGGGAGAAATTCTTCCGGACGTATTCCGAAACATATTTTTTCAGTTCATCGCCCTTGATGATGGTTACATGCTCAGCAAGTCCTATGCAGAACCGTCCGGGGGCGGTGCAGTTGTAGATGTCTGTGGACAGACTCCACCTCATGCCAGACTTGTCGACCTGTTTGAGGAGAGGCTCGCTGAGAGGATACTCTTCAACAATGATGTTCTTTGCCGTGAGATCAAGTTCAAGGACAATATTGAACGCCTTTGAACCTCCCCAGTTGAAGATGTCAGTATTCCCTTCCTTGTGCTCCGCTTCATGGGTCCACGGGTCCTGAATGACGTCCACGGCTGCCATCTTGGAGATACCGAACTGTTTGCAGCACTTGTCCTCAATGTCATAGCACCATACGTATTTGCCGCCCTTGACAATCTTGAACGGCTCCACTTTCCTGTCCGTAATGCTGTCGGAGGATGAGAACCGGCGCAGGATTGCCCTCTTCTTTTCGGCAATGGCCCTCTCCAGGTTTTCCGCCTTGCTCTTCACATGAATGTTGGGTGCGACCTTCTCGGACGCTATCCTTGCCCTCTCGTCCTCACGCATCGGCTCAGACTCGGCATAGCGGCGGATATACGGGACGCCCTCCAGACAGACGACGCCGTCATCGAACGGACGCACCTTCACTTCCACCACACGTCCGTCAAATTTCAAATCAAAGTCCAGAAAGTCCAGGATGCTCTTGTCGAAGACCTTTTTCGCCTCGTCCTGAATGAAGCGGATATATGAGTCGCTGTTCGCTTTCAGGTAAGCGAGGTCATTGTCAATGCCCACCACATAACCGGCATCCGACACGCCGAGATAGAGAGTGCCTCCCACCTTGGAATTGAGGAACGCGCAGACGGCCTTGAACACCACTATGCTCTGCTTCTTCACGTTAGGGGACATCCTGTCCTCCTTGTCGGCCGGATAGACGAATGAAGACTTGAACTCCTTCACCTTGTCCTCCATGCCCAAGTATTCATCGTCCTTCTCATCGAGGGACGCCTGTATCTCGGCATCAAGCGAGAGCCCGCGGATGATCTCCATCTTGAGGTCATTGAGGGAAGACTCAGGCACAATGTCCTTGATGCGGTTATATGACTGAAGTATCCGGGCAGTCCTCTTCGTCAACGGGTCCTCTGAGGAAAGTATGGTACTGTCCAGCAGTTCCGATTCTTCGGATGAATTGATCTGCATCAGGATGTCAACGAGCTTGACGGACCTTTCCACCGACTCGATTCCACCTATGTCCGACGGAGGGACAAGCTGTTTCATCCTGTCATACTGCCCTTTTGCGAACAGGACCAGCTGCTCCAGATAGCTTGCCTTGAGCTCAAGGAAATGAAGTTCCTTCTCTTCCGACGTGAGTTCGGACAGCATCTGGCAATAGCAGAGGACCTTGTATATCTCGGACGCCCTGGACAGCGTCTTCTGGTAGTTGTACAGGGACCGCTCGAAAATCCGCACGAAATCGGAACTGAGGATTGTCTGGGCATTGGCCTTCGGCTCGACATAGTCCTTTTCCCTGATATGGTTCCGGATAAACCATTCCTTCTCATCATCAAACGGTTCCTCTTCAATTCCCGACTGGTCTTCGGAGATTACACCTGTAATATATCCGTTGGTGTCAACTTTCGTCATTTCAACATAAGCGACGTCGTCTATCCCAAACGGATCCGGATCATTTACATATACCGGCACTCCCTCATTTGTGAACCATAGAGGCTTGCCGTTATGGTTCATTTTATACTTTGCGGGATAGCTATATCCTTCTTCCACCAACGAGACCATCTCCTTCAAGAAACGGTCATAGACGGAGAAATACCCCCTTTCTTTGTCCTTGATGACGGCCTTGAAACAGTCGCCAACTTCAAGCGCCTGGGCAAAATCCACATTGTTGTAGAAGAATATGCCGCGGTCATGGTGCAACGTACCTGAGATCTTCTCATATTCCGGATCCACCGTCTCTACTACAATGTCATGACTGCTTCTGGAAATGACCCGCACCATAGTTTCCTGCTCCAGGGAATACTTCTTCAGGATGGATTGCGGAGGAACTGTCCTCTGCTGCTCTTTCCTGAACGCACCGGCGAAACGCCCAATGCCGTCGATGTCCGACTCCTCCGTCTTCTTCAGTTTCTCCCCTTTTTCCACATAGACGCACAACCTGCCGTCCGCCAGCCTCATGCAGTCGCTCAACTTGGAATGACACATCGAGTAGTCTTTCCTGTTCATAGGTATGATGCTGACCTCTTCCGGATTGACATAGAGAATGCCTTTCCCGTCGAACCATGACTCCACGGACTTCTTCGATGGGAGCGTCTTCGCATTGAGAATAATCTTGTGCGAGAGAAGCTCCTTGTTCACGTCGACCAGGTCCTCCCAAGCGAAGCCTGGGGCCTGGATGCCGCCGCTGCACAGCACCCTTAGCGAGAGGGCGAAGAGTTTCTGCGAGAGTTCTTCAGGAACAATGCTGGCCAATATGTTGAACATGACGAACGCCACTTCCATGCGCTCCTGGGTATCCTCCCCGTTGCACAGGAGCCACGCGCCCAGAAGACGTATCCTGAACAGCCGCACCTCCTCACTGCCTTCCATCCCGCATGAGAGTTCAGGCTTCAGCGAGGATACCCTCCCTTTCAGCAGTTCCTGCGCTGCGGAATAGAACGGGTCATGCCCGTCGGACCTCGCTTTCCTGCAAAGGTATTCCAAAAGGTCGCGGAATTTGTCATCATCTATTTTGAGCCAACTCGGGGCAAAGGACTGTTCTGTCATGACGGTTGCTATTAAAATGTCGGTTTCTGTCCAACAAATATACGATTTTTCTTCCGACATGTGTAAGAAATCACGTGCCGTGCGGTACATATAGAAGAAACACGATTATCATGAAGAAATTTATTTTTCGGCATTGGCACCAAAGACGTAAGATTTTCAAGAACCGACTGTATAATAGAACGAAAGGATATCCAACAACGATATGAAAGGAACTGAATTTGAAAGATACGCCGTACAGAAGTGCGGCATCAGCAGCAATGCAATCAGCGGCTACGCCAACCTCACGGCCGCCTACATAAACCCCACCATCATCGAGGAGAGGGCTCTCAACGTGGCATCTATGGACGTGTTCAGCCGCCTCATGATGGACAGGATCCTCGTCCTGGGCACTGAAATCAACAACGATGTCGCAAACATCATCACCGCCCAGCTTCTATACCTGACATCCCAGAATCCGACTGCGGACATAACCCTGTACCTGAACACTCCGGGAGGCAGCGTCTCTGCAGGACTCTCCATCATGGACACGATGGACCTCATCTCTCCGGACGTCGCAACCACAGTCACGGGAATGGCCGCGTCCATGGGCAGCATCCTGCTGTGTTCCGGTGCCAAAGGCAAGCGGGCCGCACTCCCCCACGCCAGGGTCCTCATCCACCAGCCGCTCGGAGGAGCCAGCGGACAGGCGTCGGACATCCTCATCGCGGCCAGGCAGATCGAATCCTGCAGGGAGGAGCTATGCAACATCCTTTCCCGGCAGTCGGGCCAGAACTACGACAAGGTATTCGCCGACATGGACAGGGACTACTGGATGACATCCGGGGAGGCACTGGAATACGGCATGATAGACAACATCATGGGAGCGGGCAAGTAGGAGTATAATAAGTTCAGAAACAAACTATGGCAAATATTCAGACTGACATCACGGCGCTCAGGTCAATGCTGGACCGCACGCCGTCCACACACAACATCATGCTCGTCGGCAACCACGGAATCGGCAAGTCGGAGTTCCTGACCGGCTACTTCCAGGAAAAGGGACTCAAGGTGGTCGCCCTGTTCCTCGGACAGATGGCCGACCCGGGAGACCTCATCGGACTCCCCCACTTGGATGAAAACACCGGCAGGACAGACTTCATGCCGCCTTACTGGTTCCCTACGGACGGAAAGCCGATAGTCCTCTTCCTTGACGAGCTGAACAGGGCCCGTCCAGAGATCCTGCAGACGGTGATGGACCTCTGTCTCAACAGGAAGCTTGCAGGGCGTCCACTTCCCGAGGGCAGCCGCATCATTGCCGCGGTCAACTACGGCGACAACTACCAGCTTACGGACATGGACCCGGCTCTAGTGTCCAGGTTCAACATCGTGAATTTCCGCCCGTCAGTAGAGGAATGGCTGCTGTGGGCGAGGAAGGCGGGAGTCGACGGCAGGGTCATCGACTTCATCCAGGAGAACCGCATTTGGCTTGACCGCAATCCCGACGCCAAGGAAGGTGAAGACACCGGCATTGACAAGACTCCTGACCGCAGGGCCTGGAAGCGTGTCAGCGACATCATCGCGGGGAGGGACGAGCTGGACGCGCTCGACACGAAGATCATCTCCAACATCGTGGGGCCGAAAGCCGCATCCGCCTTTATCTCGAACGTGAAGAACTCCAGGCTCGTGTCCGGAAAGGACGTGCTCTACAGTCTCCAGAAGGTGATGAAGACGCTGAAGGGATACAAGCCCCACGAGCTGTGCGTCATCAATGACGGCATCTTCAGGCATCTGGAAGTAGAGAACGTGGCCCCAGGTGACCTGGACAAGGTGAAGCAGAATGTCGACGACTATTTCAGCTTCCTCGCCAAGGAGAAAAAGGAGGCGGCTGGGCACTTCGCCAACCTCTATGTGGGAGGAACATACCCTGAAGCCGTGAAGTTCTTCGCGAAGCAATGCCCGTTCCTCACCATGGGACTCATACAGTACGTAAAAAGCATCAGATAAGGATATGGACTCACTCAGTGACAGGATCACCAACATAATCGAGCACTGGTATCTTTCCGATTCGGCGCTCTTCCAGGTGGTCTGCCTGCATGAACTCGTGGAGAACAGCGAAATCGCCTGCCCGGTCAGGTGCGGACGGCGAAGAATCGAGTACAACCCGGAATTCCTTGAGAACATGACGGACACCGCCCTTGACGAGGCGCTGCGCATGGAGGCCGTGAGGATCATCCTCAAGCATCCCTACGAGCGCAAGCCCGACATGTGCTGCGACGAAGCCGCCGCTGCAGGAAGCAACATCACCATAGGCGACAACTACGACTACGGGGCAATGAAGATAGACAGGCCAGAGGACTACGACCTGAAAGGAGGAATGATGTACGAATGGTATGCCAGACGCATCCAGGAGATGCTGCCACCGGAAGATGGCACTCCCCTGGACTCCGGCGGCACCGGCAGTTCAGGAGACTCCGGCGACACCGGCAGCGGCCGAACCCAGGACATCCAGGAACGCCTGAAAGCCAACTCGAAGGCGAACTCGGACCTCTCCGGGCTGTGGGAGGAGGATGACCTCACGGCTGCCATGATCAACGGGGTCATTGACTCGGTCAAGGACTGGGGCTCCCTTGCCGGTCCTTTCGCAGAGCAGATCAAGGCATCGACCAGGGCAAGAATCAACTGGAGAACCGTCTTCAGCGGTTTCAGGGCCAGCGTACTCTCGTCAAGAAGGAAGCTTACTCGCATGCGCCCCAACCGCAGGAGCGGATTCCAGCAGATGGGCTCCACAAGAGATTTCGAGACGAAGCTCCTGATCGCCGTGGACGTGAGCGGCTCCATCTCCTCGGAGATGCTGACATATTTCTACGGCGTGGTAAACTCCGCCTTCAAGTACGGTTTCGAGGCTGTCGACGTAATCCAGTTCGACTGCGGGATCAGCATAGTGAAAAGCCTGAAGAAGACAATGACGGACGTCACGGTCATAGGACGCGGCGGCACATCCTTCACGGAACCCATAAACTACGCCCACGAGAACGGATATGACGGTCTCGTCATCCTTACCGACGGATACGCCCCACAGCCGGAAATCCCTGACGGCTTCCGCACAAAGATCCTGTGGGTCTGCGAGGACAAGGACTCATACGACACACACCACCAATGGATGGAACAGTACGGCAGGGTCTGCACGATAGAACTGAAATGACAACATTGCGAAACATTGAATGCGTTCCTCATTTTATAATACTTTCCCAAGAACCCAGCGATAGCCAGGCACGGGACCACTAATTTCTATTTCGTCTCCAGAAGGAGACAGGTTCAACAACTCAAGTTTCGCAAGTTGTCAAACTTGCTGAACGTTAGTGCGAATTTGAGGCTTGTCACTCGTTTGAAGACTGTAAACCCAACGCACTTTTTATGTGCACGTTACCCTCACCCTAAAGAGGCCGACTAAAAAGTCCCGAAGGGACCGCGCCGGGGCGCGAGATACCCCTAATAGGGGTCGCAGACGTTAGTCTGCGGGGGGGGGGAGGAAGTCCGGAGGAGGGGGGGGGAACAAAAGACTTTTTGGTCACCCTCCTTGCCGTCGCCCTCGCGGGCTCTATAAGCGGAGTTTCGCAGTTGCGAAACTTGAGTTCAACAATATTCAAATTTATGGAAACAATCGAAAGGCGCAATGTCCTTGCGCTTCAAGGAAAATATTGCAAAGACTGCATCATTTATACGGAGGACGTGGAGGACGAGGCTATAGAGACCGTCGGGAATCTCCTCGGGAATCCATTGTTCAGGGACACCAGAATCCGCGTGATGCCGGATGTCCATCAGGGCAAAGGCATAGTCATCGGCTTCACCTGCCCCGTCACTTCATTCATCAACCCGCAGCACGTCGGCCTCGACATCGGCTGCGGCATTGACCTGGAGCTCTTCGACCGTCCGCTGGACAGTAAGGACGACGCCCTCTTTGAGCACCGGCTCAGGATGGAAATTCCTTCCGGGTTCAACATCAACAGGGAGCGGCAGTTCGAGATGAAGCCCTTCCTGAAGTATCTCCGCCAGGAGCTGAACAGTGCCAGACAATCCTCCGGCGGACTGGTCAACCATCTGGAATTGACCGGCGAGCGGGAACTGGAAGACTGGATCCGCTCCGTCGGGATGGACAAGGGAATGTTCTACAAGTCCGTCGGCTCCATCGGAGGAGGCAACCATTTCATGGAGTACGATGAAGGCGACGGCCGTTTCGCCTTCACGGTACATACCGGTTCACGCCATCTCGGACTGAAGGTGTTCAACAAATGGGACCGCATTGCCCAGCGCAATCCCAACGCTCCCGGATACCTCGTGGGCGAGAACCTCAAAGGCTACCTTACCGATATGGTCATCGCCCAGGCCTATGCCCGCTTCAACAGGGAGGTGGTGCTGGGAAAGGCCGCGAAGATCATGCACAAGATCAACGGAGCACGCGTCGAAGGCTACATCAGGACCACGCACAACTATGTCGACTTCCGTGACATGATCCTCCGGAAAGGTGCCATCCGCTCATACGCCGGAGAGCTGATGGTGATCCCGTTCAACATGCGTGACGGCATCGTCGTGTGCGAAGGCCGGTCCAATCCCGAATGGAATTTCTCGGCCCCTCACGGCTCCGGACGCTGCATGTCGCGGGCAAATGCCAAACGCAACATCTCGATGGTGGAATACCACCGGCAGATGGAGGGCATCTACACGACCAGCGTGACGCCGGAAACCCTGGACGAGGCTCCAGGGGCATACAAGGACACGGACAGCATCCTGGAGTCGCTCGGGCAGACATGCACCGTCCAATACCGCATGTTGCCGAAAATCAACATCAAAAATGCAGAATAGCCATGAACAGCAACTTTATAGACCAGATCAATGTCAGATGATGACGTGATCAATGCTTCTCATAGTGCAAGCGCAGGTTATCTATCCTGCGCTTCATTTCTTCACGAATGGGCTGTCTGGAGAGACAATCTCCAGACAGCCGTAATCTTCTGAAAGACTTCTCTCACAAACGGAGACCGTGTCTCCTACGATGCTCCTCTCCTCGGAGCAAAGAAGGTTGTCCATGATGAGATACCTCAATGTTGCATTCTTATTTGTCAGTATAAGCACATCTGTAAATGTTAGGTTTACAAACATAAGCAATGTTCCGCCAAAATCAACAAGTTAGCCTCAAAATTATCACAAAGATTTTTTCAAAAAAAGCAATAATCATATATTTGCTACAAGCCGTAGAAGCTCTAAAAACTGATATTAAAACATGATCAACGATTATCAGAAAATCACTCGAAAAGAGTACGAAAATCTCCGCAACTTAGCCGTCCTCACTGTAACGAATACACTTGAATATTACAATGCGAATGATTATTCCTGGATAAGCAATGAAGACATAAACGACATCGTAAGCGATGCCGTAATCAAAGCCCTTGAAACCTTCGATGTCTCGAAAGGCTGTTCACTCCGCACGTGGACAAATCTCATTGTCCGCCAGAAGACCATCAACTTCCTTCACTCTCGTCATGAGACATTTGGAATCACCTATCTGACAGAAGATGATGACGAACTCGAGATACCTGAACTTGCGAACAATGTCACGGCAGAGGACGAGGTTATTTCTTGGGAGACCTCAAACAGGATAGATGATATACTGAACACCCTCAAGGAGGATGACCGTGCCGTATTCACAATGGACCGAGACGGTTACACCCGTGCAGAGACGGCAGAGTATCTTGGGACCACAACCAAAAACACCTATACTAGACTTTGCCGGACAAAACAGAAGATCTCTAAATTACTTGCTGCATAAATACGCAAAGACCGCTGCGTCAAAATCAGGAATAAATGAAGACAGCAGTGGAACAACCTGCAATTGAACAAACGACAGAAAGCACTGACGCTTAATACTTTAACACTAAAATCAAAAACCAGGTTACATGAAAAAATGGATAACCTGACTTTTGCTGTATTAGCTAACCAACTATGAATCAACACTTTCGCCGGCTGTGTGAATTTCAGGTTGTTCGGTTTTTCCAAATAACAATAGTCCGGTCAAGACGTAACCGTGTATACGCTTACTTAAACTTTTATGGGAGCTAAATGCTATCGGGCGATGCGGCGCGCCGAACAGCGGCATAGCACGCTGCGAATTGAGAAACACCCTGAGCTGAGCGGGCTCTTGCCACAGTTCGGGCCGCATTTCGGGACAATATCAATGAAGGACGACGTGTGCAGAAAGGCCGTATTTGCACACGTGAATCAAACGACGTAGGCAAAAGAGTCAATTTTGCCCACCCCGTTCCGGCAGATTATACGTGGAGGACGCAAAGGTCTCGCGGAGCGTCAGGGACTGGGACAGAGTCCCAATGAAAAAACAAGACCGAGGGCGGTAAGTCCTCTCTGGGGCAACCTTGTTGCCCTATCGCTGCCCCTCTATCGAGGGTCGAAGCGCAACCTATAAGTTGCTGAGTGATAGCTATTTAACTGTTTTCAGAGTTGTGAAAACACCAACTCCGAAAACGCTCAAACATTGATAGTTAGCGACTTACGCGTTGCATCATGTATCCGACAATGGTAAACTTTTTTCAGGACTATACAAAGCGAAGAAGCAACGTCCAAAAAGCAGCC
>ULNS01000936.1_pt1 | contig 21089 bp, 19 predicted proteins | sample 1951981 | NCBI WGS metagenome assembly ULNS01 (sample SAMEA4835583, study PRJEB28245) | human gut metagenome | biome: gut microbiome; material: fecal sample | place: Denmark | collected 2008
GTAGAACCAGGTAACCGCCTCCGTTTTAACGAAAGCATCAACCGGGGAATCATCCATATAGAAGAAGAGAAAACGTATCATCTCACGTATACGCTCGCCGATGCATTCGGCAACACAACTCGCCTCTCCGTTTGGATAGAAGGGAAAGAACAGGAGATTCCGGAGATCGAGACCGAAGGTACAGAGCTGTTTCATTGGATGGCCGACAACCGGTTCGGAGCAAAAGGTATCCGGATGACGATCCCGAAAGGAAACCTGTACGACGATCTTTATTTCCGTTATTCGGTAAAAGAAGACAGCACGGCATTGGCAGACACGCACATCCTGCATAACCGCCCCGTTCCGCTTCACAGCTCGGCCCGGCTGTCCTTGCGTTTACGAGTCGACACGCTGGAAAACAAGCAGCAATATGGTATCATCCGCACTCAGAAAGGACGTCGATCCTGGATCGGCGGCACTTACCGGAACGGCTGGATCGACGGCACGATCAAAGAACTTGGCAATTATACGGTCGGGCAAGATCTCAAAGCACCGACGATCACCCCGTTGGGCGCCAACACATGGATCAGCAAGCAGGCATTCGTTTTCCGCCTGTCCGATAACCTGAGCGGCGTACAAACCTACCGGGGAGAAATAGACGGGCAGTACGTCCTGTTCGAAATGAACAGCAAATCGGTCATTACCTACAAGTTCGATAAAGAACGGCTCAAAAAAGGGAAACACACCCTCAAACTAACCGTTACGGATGCAGCCGGAAACCGGTCGGAATACAAGTATTCTTTTGTCTGGTAAATAAAAAGCCTGAATCTTGGAAATTATCAATTTATTTGTACCTTTGTTAATTTCAAAATCAGGATTTCTTTAAATTAAAAGCAAGACATATAGGTCATGGAAAACAAGGAACTGTTAGAAATGGTAAGAAGCAAGGCGCAAAGCTGGCTTACTAAAAGTTATGACGCTGAAACACGTGCACAGGTGCAGGCTCTATTAGACAACGAAGATCCGACGGAACTGATCGAATCATTCTACAAAGACCTGGAATTCGGCACAGGCGGTTTGAGAGGCATCATGGGAGTAGGTTCAAACCGTATGAACATCTACACGGTAGGAGCAGCCACACAAGGCTTATCCAACTATCTGAAAAAGGAATTTGCCGATCTGGACCAGATCAAAGTTGTCATCGGCCATGACTGCCGTAACAACAGCCGCAAATTTGCTGAAATCTCTGCCGACATTTTCTCTGCAAACGGCATCAAGGTGTATCTGTTCGAAGACCTTCGCCCGACCCCTGAAATGTCATATACCATCCGCAAGTTGGGATGCCAGAGCGGTATTATCCTGACCGCTTCGCACAACCCGAAAGAATATAACGGGTACAAGGCGTATTGGGACGATGGCGCCCAGATGATCGCTCCGCATGACAAGAATACGATTGCCGAAGTCAACAAAATCCGTAATGCCAGCGAAATCAAGTTCAAAGGCAACAAGGAACTGATCGAAATCATCGGCAAGGAAATCGATGAACAATATATCAACGACCTGACAAAGATTTCTTTGTCACCGGAATCCATCGCACGTCACCATGACATGAAGATCGTCTACACGCCGATCCACGGAACAGGCGTGACGGTTATCCCGCCGACATTGAAAGCATTCGGTTTCACGAATATCATCCATGTACCCGAACAGGACGTAGTAAGCGGCGACTTCCCTACCGTTGTTTCTCCCAACCCGGAAGAACCGGCGGCTTTGGCTCTGGCAGTTGAAAAGGCCAAGGAAACAGACGCCGAGCTGGTATTGGCTTCCGACCCGGATGCAGACCGAGTAGGTGCAGCCGTTAAGAACAACGAAGGCGAATGGGTATTGCTGAACGGTAACCAGACCGCTTTGATGTTTGTCTACTATCTCATCACCCGCTGGAAAGAACTCGGTAAGATCAACGGCAAGGAATATATTGTCAAGACAATCGTTACGACCGAACTGATCCGTACGATCGCCGAGAAGAACGGTGTCGAAGTGTATGACGTTTACACCGGCTTCAAATGGATCGCCGATGTCATGAAGAAGAACGAAGGAAAGAAGAACTATATCGGTGGCGGTGAAGAAAGCTACGGCTTCCTGTGCGAAGATTTCGTTCGCGACAAAGATGCCGTTTCTGCTTGTGCCATCCTGGCTGAAATCGCAGCCTGGGCGAAAGACCAGGGTATCACGATGTACCAGTTATTGCAGAACATCTACGTTCAGTATGGTTTCTCTAAAGAAAAAGGAATCTCCGTTGTAAAGAAAGGCAAGAGCGGCGCTGAAGAGATCGAAGCGATGATGAAACACTTCCGTGAAAACCCGTTGCAGGAAATCGCCGGTTCCAAAGTTACGTTATTCTACGACTACGCTTCCCTGAAAGGTAAAGACTATGTTGAAAACGAAACACTGACATTGGATATGCCGACAACCTCCAACGTCCTCCAATATTTCACAGAAGACGGAACGAAAGTATCTATCCGTCCTTCCGGCACGGAGCCGAAGATCAAGTTCTATTGCGAAGTCCATTCCAAAGTAAAGAGCCTCGACGAACTGCCGGCTGCCGAAAAAGCAGGAGCAGAAAAGATCGAAGCGATAAAGGCTTCGTTAGGAATCTGATCCCGGACAAACAATAACCGAATATAAAAAAGGAAGAGCGCCCGTTGTTTACGATAGCGCTCTTCTTTTTTATTTCAGATCTTTCGCCCCAAAACAAAGCGGCAACAGTGATTCGGCACTCTCTGCCACCACAACCTCTTTCGTTCCGCACAACAAGACCTTCATCGGCTTGCCATAGCGTTGTTCCGCCTCCAACAAAACCTGGCGGCATGCACCGCAAGGGGAAATGCTCTCGACCTGCCGGCCATTCGTGGCGGCTGCAATGGCAAGAGCGACAACAGGCATATCCGGATATTGATGACCGGCATGAAACAACGCCACCCGCTCCGCACACAGACCGGAAGGGTAAGCGGCATTCTCCTGATTACTGCCGGTTACGATCGTGCCGTCCTCCAGCAAGGCTGCCGCTCCGACATGAAACTTCGAATAAGGGGCATACGATTGTCCCGTCGCTTTTATGGCCGCCTCCATCAACCGCGACTCTTCTTCCGGTAGTTCGGCAAGAGGATAAATCCGGATTTTTGTCTCCAACTTGATTTCTTTCATGAAATAACGCTCTAAATGATACAAGCAAAAATAAAGAAAATATAGAGAAAGCCCAAATACATTAGTGATAAACAATAGCCATGTTTCTATTGTCAAACAGCCCATTCATTAACCTTTTGCCTTTAGTCGAAAAGGCTTTCGCCCTTGGTCAAAAACACTTTCGACCAATGTCAAAAGCCTTTTCGACCAAGGGCGAAAGGTTAAAGAGTGGTAGTAATAGCTGTAAATTCCTATCTTTCATTTAAATATATAGTAGTGAAAACGAATCAGAGCGACATGGTCTACCTAAATCAGGACGAGACAAATGGTGAAGGCAAAATCCTGAGGTGAAGGCAGTCCGGATGTTTGCCTTCACCCTTGTATCCCATAACAATCAAAAGGTTTCAAGGACAGGTGAAGCCAAATCGGAAATCCGCATAATCCTTATTTATAAATAGCAGGGTGACCAATTATCATTTATGATCCATATCTGCCCCATTATAATGCGGCCTCCCTCCTCCCGGCACAATACTATGACAAGGATGTAAAACAAATTAATTATCTTTGCCGTTAAATATAATTACATACAACGAATCAGTCATGCGATTAACATTACGAATCCTTTCCCTGCTGTTGGTGCTGTCTGTTACCAGCACGGCACTCGGAGCCAGCCAACGGAAAGTGCCGGCATACGAAAAGTATATCAAACAATACAGCAGTTTAGCGATCCAGCATCAAAAAAAGTACCGTATCCCTGCAAGTATCACGCTTGCACAAGGGTTATTGGAGTCGGGAGCCGGACGAAGCGAGTTGGCACGCAAATCGAACAACCACTTCGGCATCAAATGTCATTCCGACTGGAGGGGCGGCCGGGTTTATCACGACGATGACCTGCGCGGAGAATGTTTTCGCAAATATAAGAATCCGGAACAGTCTTACGAAGACCACGCCCGTTTTCTGGTCGACCGTCCCCGTTATGCTTCCCTGTTCAGACTGAAAGTAACCGACTATAAAGGCTGGGCAAGAGGTCTGCAGAAATGCGGCTACGCAACAGACCGCGCCTACGCCAACCGGCTGATCAAGCTGATCGAAGATTATGACCTGTATCGGTATGACACGGCAAAAGGCGGTAAAAAGCCAAGCAAGCGACCGGCACACATTTCCCGCTATACGGTCTACCGCACAAACGGCCTGCTGTATGTCTATTCCAACGGCAAAGACAGCTTCGACGACATAGCCGCCAGTCTCGGCTTCCGGGTAAAAGACCTGAAGAAATATAACGAGGTGCCGGAAGATTTTCCGTTACAGAAAAATGACATCGTTTACCTGGAAAAGAAAAAGAAGAAAGCAGACAAGCCGAATTATGACCATGTCGTACAGGTAGGCGAATCCATGCACAGCATCGCACAGAAATACGGAATACAGATCAAGAGCTTATATAAGATGAATAAAAAGCACAAAGATTATATTCCCGAAGAAGGAGATGTGCTAAAACTTAGATAAGTAAGACAAAAAATAGTATCTTTGCAGACAAATTCACAAAAACAATGAGTGACCAACGTTATAATCTACGCGGTGTATCCGCTTCGAAAGAAGATGTTCACAACGCAATAAAGAACATCGACAAGGGAATCTTTCCCCAAGCATTCTGTAAGATCATTCCCGACATTTTGGGAGGCGATCCTGAATATTGCAACATCATGCATGCCGACGGAGCCGGAACCAAGTCATCTTTGGCTTATATGTACTGGAAAGAAACCGGAGACTTGTCCGTATGGAAAGGTATCGCGCAAGATGCTTTGATAATGAATATCGACGACCTGCTGTGCGTGGGCGCCGTTGACAACATATTGGTTTCCTCCACCATCGGACGCAACAAGTTGCTGATTCCGGGTGAAGTGATCTCCGCCATCATCAACGGAACAGACGAACTGCTGGCCGAACTTCGCGAAATGGGAGTCGGATGTTACGCGACCGGCGGCGAAACGGCCGATGTAGGCGACCTGGTCCGTACCATCATCGTCGACAGCACGGTTACCTGCCGCATGAAACGTGCCGACGTGATCGACAATGCGAACATCCGTCCGGGCGACGTGATCGTCGGGCTGGCTTCTTTCGGACAGGCCACTTACGAGAAAGAATATAACGGAGGCATGGGAAGCAACGGGCTGACCAGTGCGCGCCACGACGTTTTTGCCAAATACCTGGCAGAAAAATATCCGGAAAGCTTCGACAAGGCTGTCCCCGACGAACTGGTTTACAGCGGTGGCTTGAAGCTGACCGACCCTGTAGAGGGATCGCCGCTGAACGCAGGCAAGCTGGTGCTTTCTCCCACGCGGACCTATGCGCCGGTAGTCAAAAAGCTATTGGATGCCTTGCGCCCGAATATCCATGGTATGGTACACTGCTCAGGCGGCGCACAGACCAAGGTAATGCACTTCATCGGAAACAATTGCCGTGTGGTCAAGGACAATATGTTCTCCGTTCCCCCATTGTTCAAGACGATCAAGGAACAGAGCGGTACGGCCTGGGACGAGATGTACAAAGTGTTCAATATGGGACATCGCCTGGAAGTCTACCTTTCTCCTGAGCATGCGGAAGAAGTGATTGCCATCAGCAAATCATTCAATATCGACGCACAAGTTGTCGGCCGTGTAGAAGAAAGCGACAAGAAGGAACTGATTATTAAAAGCGAGTTCGGTGAGTTCATATATGGCTGAGAATAACACGCTATTAGAGAAACTGGACGGATTGGTATCGCGCTTTGAAGAGGTATCGACGCTCATCACGGACCCGAACGTCATCGCTGACCAGAAAAGATACGTCAAGCTCACGAAAGAATATAAGGAGCTGAACGAAATCATAAAAGCCCGTAAGGAATATATACAATGTCTCAACGGCTTGGAAGAGGCCCGCCTGATGATGGCCGAAACCGATCCGGAGATGAGAGAAATAGCCCGTGAAGAAGCGGCTGCCTGCGAAGCGCGCATTCCGGAACTGGAAGAGGAGATCAAGCTGCTCCTCGTGCCCGCCGACCCGCAGGACGACAAGAATGCCATTGTCGAAATACGTGGCGGAACGGGTGGCGACGAAGCCGCACTCTTTGCCGGAGACCTGTATCGCATGTACGTGAAGTATTGCGAGATGAAGGGCTGGAAAGTGGCCTTGTCCAGTTGTAGCGAGGGAACGGCCGGCGGTTTCAAGGAAATCATCTTTACCGTGAGCGGAGAAAAGGTGTACGGGACCCTTAAATACGAATCGGGCGTGCATCGTGTACAACGCGTGCCGGCAACCGAAACACAAGGACGCGTGCATACATCGGCAGCAACCGTCGCCGTCCTCCCCGAAGCAGACGAATTTGACGTGGAAATCAACGAAGGCGAAATCAAATGGGACACGTTCCGTTCGGGTGGAGCCGGAGGGCAGAACGTAAACAAGGTCGAGTCAGGCGTCCGCCTGCGCTATGTCTGGAAGAACCCGAATACAGGCGTAAGCGAAGAAATCCTGATCGAATGTACCGAAACGCGCGACCAGCCGAAGAACAAGGAACGCGCCCTCACGCGCCTGCGTTCGTTTATATATGACAAGGAACACCAGAAATATTTGGATGACATTGCTAACAAACGTAAGACGATGGTTTCCACCGGCGACCGCTCGGCGAAGATCCGTACCTACAATTATCCGCAGGGACGCATCACCGACCATCGCATCAACTACACGATTTATAATCTTTCAGCCTTTATGGATGGGGATATACAAGGATGCCTCGATCAACTGATCGTGGCCGAGAACGCTGAACGACTGAAAGAGTCTGAACTATAACATCATTTTTAGACTAATTTTTTACACGTAACAACATGAACAAGCAGCAATTATTCGAAAACATCAAGAAGAAGCAGTCCTTCCTTTGCGTGGGGCTCGATACAGATATAAAGAAGATCCCGCAGCATCTATTGTCAGAAGAAGATCCGATCTTCGCATTCAACAAAGCGATTATCGACGCGACAGCCGATTACTGCGTGGCTTATAAACCGAACCTGGCCTTCTATGAAAGTTTAGGCGTAAAAGGGATGCTGTCGTTCGAAAAGACTGTCGCTTACTTGCGTGAAAACTATCCCGACCAGTTTATCATTGCAGATGCAAAGCGCGGTGACATCGGAAACACTTCCGAAATGTATGCACGTTCTTTCTTTGACCATATCAAGGTGGATGCCGTAACGGTCGCTCCGTATATGGGTGAAGACAGCGTGAAACCGTTCCTGATCTATCAGGAAGCCTGGGTGATCCTGCTGGCACTGACCTCCAACAAAGGCTCGCACGATTTCCAGTTGACGGAAGATGCCAACGGCGAACGGCTGTTCGAAAAGGTATTGAAAAAGTCGCAGGATTGGGCTACGGACGAACAGATGATGTATGTGGTAGGCGCTACCCAGGGAAAAATGTTCCTGGATATCCGCAAACACGCTCCCAACCACTTCCTGCTGGTTCCGGGCGTAGGCGCACAGGGCGGAAGCCTCGCCGAAGTGGCTCAGTACGGCATGAACGACCAGTGCGGATTACTGGTAAACTCTTCCCGTGCTATCATATATGCAGACAAAACGGAGAATTTTGCCAACGCAGCGCGTGAAGCAGCCCAAGCCGTACAACGCGAAATGGCAGGATATCTGCATGATAAAGGAATTATTCCCTGTAAAGCATAGGCTATCCCAATAATTTTCACCATTTTTGCAAACTGCCTTGAAGCAAGTCCGGGCAGTTGCATTTGAAATACATATAATAAGATTAAGTAATGGAGTTTTCAGCCCAACAAATAGCGAGCGTTTTAGGTGGAACCGTCGAAGGCGATCCTGAAGTGAAAGTCAACAACTTCTCAAAGATAGAAGAAGGTAAACCGGGAACATTGACCTTTCTGGCAAACCCAAAATATGAACATTTTATCTACCAAACTGAAGCAAGCATTGTTTTAGTAAACAATGATTTCACTCCCGCCGAACCGGTAAAAGCCACATTGGTCAAGGTTGCCAATGCTTATGCTTCGCTCGCCATACTGTTGAATATGGCGGAACAGGCCAATGTCAAAAAAGCGGGTATAGACGCTACGGCGTTCATCGCCGGTTCGGCAACGGTCGGCGAAGGATGTTATGTCGGCAACTTCGCCTACATCGGCGAAGACGTGAAGATCGGCAAGAACAGCCGCATTTATCCGCACGCTTATATCGGCGACCATGTGACCATTGGCGATAACTGTACGGTCTATCCGCACGCGACCATCTACAACGGCTGCGTAATCGGCAACAACTGCATTCTGCATGCCGGGAGCGTGATCGGGTCGGATGGTTTCGGTTTCGCTCCAGAAGGCGATAACTACAAGAAGATCCCCCAGTTGGGTAATGTCGTACTGGAAGACGATGTCGAAATCGGGGCCAATACCACGATAGACCGTGCCGTTATGGACTCGACCATCATCCGTCGGGGTGTCAAACTGGACAATCTGGTACAAATTGCTCACAACGTGGAAGTCGGCGAAAACACGGTCATGGCAGCCCAGGTGGGCATTGCGGGTTCCGTAAAGATCGGCAGCCATTGCATGTTCGGAGGCCAAGCCGGGTTATCCGGACATATCCATGTGGCGGACCATGTGGTATTCGGTGCACAATGCGGCGTGATCAGCGATGTAAAAGAACCGGCAACCCTGTTAGGTGCTCCGGCTATCAACGCAAAGGCGTTTATGCGTTCCAGCGCAATCTTCAACCGCCTGCCGGATATGTACCGCCAGATGGGACAGATGCAACGTGAGATAGAACGACTTAAATTGGCTATTGACAATGCGCGCAATGGCCAATGAACAAATCATAAATTATAAATCATAAATCATATAGATCGTATGCAGAAACAGAAGACGCTTGCCACGAGTTTCTCTATGCAAGGAAAAGGGTTGCATACAGGCTTGGATATCCAGATTACTTTCCACCCTGCACCCGAAAATCATGGATACAAAATCAAACGTGTTGACCTGGAAGGAGAACCTGTAATCGATGCCGTTGCTGAAAACGTAGCCGGGACCCAGAGAGGAACCGTACTTTCCAAAAACGGAATCCAAGTAAGCACCATTGAACATGCGATGGCAGCTTTATATGCCTACGAAATAGATAACTGCCTGATAGAGGTGAATGCACCCGAATTTCCGATTCTCGACGGCAGTTCCCGTTTTTTCAGTGAAGAGATTCAGAAAGCCGGTGTCGTGGAACAAAACGCACCGAAAGATTACTATATCGTAAAGCATAAGATCGAAGTCAAGGATGAAGAAACTGGTTCTTCCCTCATTATCCTGCCGGACGACAAGTTTAGCGTCAATGTTTTGATTTCCTTCAATTCGTCTGTGCTTTCCAACCAGTTCGCCACGCTGAACGACCTGAGTGAATTCCCGACAGAATTGGCTGCTTCCCGCACATTCGTGTTTGTTCGCGAAGTAGAGATGCTGTTGCAGAATAACCTGATCAAAGGTGGTGACCTCGACAATGCGATCGTCATCTATGACCAGAAAGTATCGCAGGAGGTGCTCGACAATCTTGCCGACAAGCTGTCTATCCCGCATAAGGACGTACAAGACCTGGGCTACATCAACAATAAACCGCTGGTATTCGACAACGAGCCGGCACGCCACAAGCTGATCGATGTGATCGGTGACCTGGCATTGATCGGCAAACCGATCCGGGGTCGCGTAATCGCTACCCGTCCGGGACATAAGATCAACAACCAGTTGGCACGCATGATCCGCAAGGACATCAAACAGAACGAAGTTCAGGCTCCCGTCTATGATCCGAACAGCACTCCGGTTATGGATATCAACCGTATCCGCGAACTGCTCCCGCATCGTTATCCGTTCCTGTTGGTTGACAAGATCATCGAAATCGGCGGCAACTATATCGTGGGTGTGAAAAACATCACGAGCAACGAACCTTTCTTTACAGGTCATTTTCCCCAGGAACCGGTTATGCCGGGTGTACTGCAAGTTGAAGCGATGGCCCAGACCGGTGGATTGCTCGTTCTGAATTCGGTAGACGAACCGGAACGCTATTCCACTTATTTCATGAAGATCGACGGCGTTAAGTTCCGCCAAAAAGTCGTTCCGGGCGATACGCTGATCCTCCGTTTGGAGTTGCTGGCTCCCATCCGTCGTGGTATTTCAACCATGAAAGGATATGTATTCGTAGGCGATAAGCTCGTTAGCGAAGCCGAATTTATGGCACAAATCGTAAAGAATAAATAAATCAATGATTTATGATTTCAGATGTATGACTTATGGTAACGACATGATACGATAAACCATACATCCGAAATCATAAATAATAAATCATAAATCATTATGAACATATCCCCTTTAGCAGTCGTTCATCCCGAAGCTAAAATCGGTCAGAATACAACAGTCGACCCTTTCGCCGTAATCGAAAAAGATGTCGTGATCGGTGACAACTGTCGTATCTATTCGCACGCGACTATTTTAGACGGTGCCCGGATCGGCAATAATTGCCAGGTATTTCCCGGAGCCGTTATTGCCGGTATCCCTCAAGACCTGAAATTTAAAGGAGAAATTACAACTGCCGAAATCGGAAACAACACCATTCTCCGCGAATGCGTGACCGTCAATCGCGGAACAGCCTCCAAAGGCAAAACCGTTGTCGGCAACAATTGCCTGATTATGGCCTATTCCCATATTGCCCATGATTGCTTGCTGAAAGATAATATCATTATCGGCAATGCTTCACAGATAGCCGGAGAAGTAGAGATCGACGACTTCGCCATCGTTAGCGGTGGTAGCCTGGTTCACCAGTTCTCCCGTATATCCAAGCACGTCATGATACAAGGCGGTTCCCGGATCGGCAAAGATATTCCTCCTTATACCCTGATCGGACGTGATCCGATCGTGTACTGTGGTATCAATATCGTAGGATTACGCCGTCGCGGATTTACCAACAGCCAAGTATTCTTGATCCAAGATATCTACCGTACGCTTTATACACGCGGCCTCAACAATACGGAAGCCCTGAAAGCCATCGAAACCGAATACGAACCTAGTGAAGAACGGGATCTGATTCTGAACTTCATCAAATCATCCCAGCGCGGTATCGTCAGAGGTTCGATCGATGAATAAATAATATGCCAATTTGAAAATGTGCCAATGTACCAATGAAAGAATGAATTTTATGGGGTATATTGGCACATTATTTTATTGCCACATTGTTTTTTTTACTACTTTTGAACCAACAAAAAACTAATAACGACTATGGTATTTAGATTTTTAATTCTATCAGATGAAGTTGACGACTTCAAACGTGAGATCAAGATCGACTCAGAAGCAACATTTCTGGATTTGTACAATGCCATTATGGATTCTGTAGGGTATACAAAAGACCAGATGTGTTCTTTCTTCATCTGTGATGATGACTGGAGCAAGAATACGGAAATCACATTGGTTGAAATGGATACTTCTTCCGAAGTAGACAATTATATAATGGAAGATACACGTCTGGAAGAGCTTCTGGAAGACGAACACCAGAAGTTGCTTTTTGTCTTCGATTATATGACTGAACGCGCTTTCTTCATGGAACTCCGTGAAATCATCCCAGGCAAAGATCTGGACAAAGCCGTATGCAGCAAATCTATCGGCGAAGCACCTGTTCAGATCATGTCGTTCGACGAAATGGACGCCAAAACAGGTAACACCGAAATAGGTGAAGATTTCTACGGCGATTCCGAATACGATATCGACGAACTCGATAAAGAAGGTTTCGACGGGCTCGGCGACGGACCGATGGATAACCCATACGACGACGAGCGCTTTTGATTAATGAACTCTCTTGTCATATTATTGGGGCCGACAGGAGTCGGCAAGACAGAACTGAGTCTGCGTGTAGCAGAGCATTTCGGTTCTCCGATCATTTCTTCCGACTCCCGTCAGCTTTACAAAGACCTTCCGATAGGCACAGCCGCCCCTACGGTTGAACAGATGGCACGTGTACGCCATTATATGGTCGGCACATTGTCACTCACCGATTATTACAGCGCAAGCAGTTTCGAGGAAGATGTGATGTCTCTGCTCAGGGAACTCCACCAGACACATCCGACTGTCGTTATGACAGGTGGTAGCATGATGTATATCGATGCCGTCACAAAAGGGATCGACGATATCCCCACCGTCACCCCCGAAATCCGAACCGCCATCTACAAGCAATTTGAAGAAGAGGGTCTCTCCCCTATCCTTGCCGAGTTAAAGGAAACAGACCCTATACATTATAATGAAGTAGATAGAAACAACTACAAACGCGTAATCCATGCCGTTGAAATCTGCCGCATGACCGGCAAACCCTATTCCTCCTTCCGTACCAACACCCGAAAAGAACGGCCGTTCCGGATCATCCAGATAGGACTTACCCGCGACCGTGAAGAACTTTACGATCGCATCAACCGCCGCGTAGACCAAATGATGGCCGACGGCATGCTGGAAGAAGCACGCCGCGTTTATCCTTTCCGCAAATTGAACTCCCTCAACACTGTCGGCTACAAAGAGCTGTTCAAATACCTGGATGGCGAATGGACATTAGATTTCGCCATTGAAAAGATAAAACGCAACTCTCGTGTTTACGCTCGCAAACAAATGACCTGGTTCAAACGGGATACCGACATCCGATGGTTCCATCCGGATGAAAAGGAGGCGATACTGTGCTATTTAGACGCCACCCTCAACACCCGCTTGTGACACAGGACGTTTTTTACCCTATCACTAATCCCAAACTTCTCTATCACTGTCTCGTCCTGATTTGAAGTGATACTAAAATCTTATTTCTTAAACACAAGATAAACTGCCGCCACCAGAAACAGGAAAGCCAGCGCATGGTTCCACTTAAACGATTCGCCTTTGAAGGCAATCGAACTAAAACCGACAAAGACAACCAGCGTAATCACCTCCTGGATCACCTTCAATTGGATCAGGTTAAAAGGCCCGCCATTATCACGGAAACCCATCCGGTTTGCCGGGACTTGAAAACAATATTCAAAAAACGCTAAAAACCAGCTGAACAAGACAACACCGATCAACGGCAGATGCTCGAACCAACTGAACTGCTGCTTCATCTTCAAATGTCCGTACCAAGCACACGTCATAAAGATATTGGATGCGACCAATAACAGAATAGTATAAAATCCTTGCATGAGATGATTTATGATTTATGATTTATGATTTTAGGAAGATAGTCCTCCTGAATATTCGACATACTGCTCCAAAGGCTATAGCGCGCCTCAGGGTTGATCGCCTCTAGACGCGACAGTACCTCCTTCATATCCGAACGGCTGGAGCCGGATTCGTACGGGCAATTCTTGATCTGTTTCCGATATCCTCTCCACACAGCAATCCGGGTCAAATCTTTCTCCTCCACCAGACACATGGGGCGGATAATCTCCATATCGAACTTATCCATCTTTAGGCGCGGTGGCATCGTTCCGATCGCTCCCTGGTGGATCATGTTCATCAGAAGGGTTTCGAGAATATCGTCCTGATGATGCCCGAGGGCAATCTTGTTGCAACCATGCCTCTTTGCAATATCGAACAAGGCTTTCCGCCGCGTCCAAGAACAAAGGAAACAAGGAGACTTGCGGGTATCGGTCGAAGCGTCGAAGCTCGTCTCATGCACGAAAAAGGAAAGGCCGTGCTCATCTGCCCGGCTTTTCAGGTAGTCAATATCCGAACGATAAGGGATATTTGACATCACGATATGCGTCACGATCACCTCGAACCGAGGCCGGAATATCTTGGAACGGCGTCCGAGCAAGTCCACCAACGCCAACGAATCTTTTCCCCCCGACAATCCGATCAATATACGGTCACCATCCACAATCAGACCATATTCGAATATCGCCTTCTTGACTTTCTCTTCTACTTTACGAAACAGGAGTTCCTCTTCTGTCAACTTTGCCATACTTTATTAATTAAGAATTAAAAATTAAGAATAAAAAAATAAGGGTTTTGATTCTTGATTTTAATTCCTATTTTTGTAATCGGACACAAAAGTAATGATTTTAGATTTATGGATTATAAATCTAAAATCAAAATCATAAATCATAAATCAATGAATTGGTTATCTAATAAACTGTTTTACACAATAGGAATCACGTTACTCTGCGGCGGGCTGCACGCACAAAGTCTGGCTGAAGCAAAAAAATTATACAATGAAGGTAAGTACGCGGAAGCCAAACCTGCCTTTGAAAAGCTGGTCAAACAAGCGCCAAGCAATTCCTCCTATAATCATTGGTATGGTGTCTGCTGCTACGAGACCGGTGATCTGACCGGTGCGGAAAAGCATTTGAAAGTAGCTGTCAAACGCAAAGTACAAGAAGCATACCGTTATATGTCCGAAGTCTACTACAAGACCTATCGTTTCGACGAAGCCGGAGAAATGCTGGAAGAATATATCAACCTGCTGGCAAAGAAAAAGCAGGATCCGCAATCGTTCGAAACCAAGCTCGACTTGGCAAACAATGCACAACGCATGATGGAAAAGGTGGAAGATGTTCAGATCATAGATAGCTTGGTCGTGGACAAAGACGATTTCCTTTCCGCCTATATCCTAAGCGAAGAAAGCGGCACACTTGATTCCTACAAAGATTTTTTCCAGACAAACGAGCCAGTGAGCTCGACCGTCTACAAGAACCAGAAAGGCGACAAGATTTACTATGCTCATTCGACAGACGGCGACCGTTATTGCCTTTTTACCCAGTCCATGCTTATGGACGAATGGGGGGACGAGAAACAATTACCGATGAACATCAACAGCAATGACGATGACAACTACCCGTTCGTCCTTTCCGATGGCGCCACGATCTATTATTCTTCCAAAGGGAACGGTTCGATTGGCGGTTATGACCTCTTCGTCACCCGCTACAACATCAATTCCGACACTTATCTGGCTCCAGAGCAGTTGGGCATGCCGTTCAATTCGCCCTACAATGATTATATGATGGTCTTCGATGAAGTGAAAGGATTGGGATGGTTTGTATCCGATCGTTTCCAGCCGGAAGGAAAAGCCTGTGTCTATCTCTTCATCCCGAATCCAGAGCATAAACGGGTGGAGAGCGAAGACATAGAAGTGAAACGCGCCCGTGCAGCGATCACTGCTATCCGAGATTCCTGGAAAGAAAGTTCCGACTATGCCGACCTGATTCGTCTGTCGCACACAGAAATACCTTATGGAGAGAAAAAGATCGAAAAGGATTTTGAATTTATCATCGGTAATAATATTGTCTATTACAAACTGGATGACATCAATAGCCCCGAAGCTAAGGGCTACTACGAAAAGGTGGTTGCCTTGAACAAACAGATCAAAGAGCTGAATGAAAAACTCGACGGCCTGCGCGTCTCTTACGCCGAAGGCAACAAGGCCCGCAAAGAGCAACTGAAGCCAACCATCCTGCAAGCAGAAGAGCAACTGAACGCCTTGTTGGAACAGCCCGGCGAGTTGGAGAAGAAAGCTCGTAATGCCGAAATCAATTATCTGAAAAACAAACGATAAAACAAGGCTCTATGATATTCGAAATGCTTATTATCGCCTTCCTAATGGTTGTAGCCATTGTGCTTATCCTGCTGGAAATATTTATGTTACCGGGTATCACAGTTGCCGGTGTCGGAGGATTCCTTTTTGCTGCCGGCGGCCTGTTCTATGCCTATTCGGTCAGTACGCCGATCGGCAATGTAACATTGGCGGTATCATCGCTTGTGTTCGCGGCCTCTTTCATCTGGTTGTTGCGTTCCAAATCCTTCAACCGGGTGGCTTTGAAAACCGACATCGATTCCAAGCTGGTATCCAGCCGCGACTTGGGAATCGTGCCGGGCGACGAAGGGTTGACACTTTCACGCCTCGCCCCAATCGGGAAGGCCCGCATTAACGGGATCACCGTAGAAGCCAAATCGATGGACGAGCTGATTGATGAAAACACGCCGGTCGAGGTAATACGCGTCGATGGCTACAATGTAATCGTGAAAATTAAAAATTGAAAAATAAATCATAATTCATAAATCATAATTCTACTCACATGGAAATGACCTTTGTACCTCTCGCCCTTTTGGGAGCAGCGATATTGCTGCTGGTAATTTTCTTTTATTATGTGCCGTTCCTTCTGTGGATCTCGGCAAAAGTTTCAGGTGTCAACATCTCGCTGATACAGCTCTTCCTGATGCGTATCCGTAACGTGCCGCCTTATGTCATCACCCGCGCCATGATCGAAGCCCACAAAGCAGGTCTGAAAACGCTGACCCGTGACGAATTGGAAGCACACTACCTGGCAGGCGGACATGTCGAAAAGGTTGTCCATGCCCTCGTTTCCGCATCGAAAGCGAATATTGACCTCCCTTTCCAGATGGCAACCGCTATCGACCTGGCAGGACGTGATGTATTTGAAGCCGTGCAAATGTCGGTCAACCCGAAAGTCATCGACACACCTCCCGTTACAGCCGTTGCCAAAGACGGTATCCAGCTGATCGCCAAAGCACGTGTGACGGTTCGTGCCAACATCAAGCAATTAGTCGGAGGTGCCGGCGAAGAAACGATTCTGGCCCGTGTCGGCGAAGGCATCGTATCCTCTATCGGTTCGTCTGAAAATCATAAAAGCGTGCTGGAAAATCCGGATTCCATCTCCAAGCTGGTTCTCCGTAAAGGTCTGGATGCAGGGACTGCATTTGAAATCTTGTCCATCGACATCGCTGATATCGACATAGGCAAGAACATCGGAGCTTATCTGCAAATGGACCAGGCTCAAGCCGACAAGAATATCGCCCAAGCAAAAGCTGAAGAACGCCGTGCCATGGCCGTTGCCGTCGAACAGGAGATGAAAGCCAAAGCACAGGAAGCCCGTGCGAAGGTTATCGAAGCCGAAGCCGAAGTTCCCAAGGCCATGGCTGAAGCTTTCCGTAATGGCAATTTGGGTATCATGGACTATTATAAGATGAAGAATATCGAAGCAGATACCAGCATGCGTGAGGCAATCGCCAAACCGTCAAATGCACCTTCGAAACCATTAAAAGACTAACAAGGATTTATGATTTCAGATTTATGATTTATCATCAACACATAAATCATAAATCTGAAATCATAAACCTAAAATCATAAACCTAAAATCATAAACCTGAAATCAAATGATCGCACCTTCCGAACTTATCATTAATCCCGATGGCAGTTGCTTTCACCTGCATCTGAAACCGGAACAGCTCGCCGACAAGATCATCATGGTCGGCGACCCCGATCGCGTAAACACCGTCGCTTCCTACTTCGATACGAAAGAATGTGAAGTGTCGAGCCGTGAATTCCATACCATCACCGGCACTTACAAAGGGAAGCGCATCACAACACTTTCACACGGCATCGGAACCGACAATATCGACATCGTCCTGAATGAACTGGACGCTTTGGCAAACATCGACTTTGCTTCTCGTACCATCAAACCGATATTTCGGCAACTGACAATGGTACGTGTCGGCACTTCAGGAGGATTGCAACCGTTTGTTCCTGTCGGGACCTATGTGGCAGCAGGAAAATCAATCGGGTTCGACGGAGTTCTGTATTTTTATGCCGGCTCCGAGAAAGTGCGCGACAAGGCTTTCGAATCAGAACTGATGAGACAATTGAAATGGAAGCTAAGCGGCATCCAGCCCTATGTCGTTTCCGCCGATCCATCCCTGGTCAAGCAGATCACACAAGACGATATTATCCGGGGAGTGACGATTGCAGCCAACGGCTTCTACGGTCCGCAAGGCCGCAAGCTCCGCTTGCCGCTCGCCGATCCGGAACTGAACCGTAAAATAGAAGCTTTCGAGTTCAACGATAGCCGGATTACCAACTTCGAAATGGAAAGTTCGTCTCTCGCCGGACTGTCCGCCTTGATGGGACATTGTGCCATGACCGTGTGCTGCATTATTGCCGGTCGGGTGGCCCAAGACATGAATACCGAATACAAAGGTTCCATGACCGGCCTGATCGAAACGGTATTGGACCGGATCTAAAAGAAAGCTATGCATTATAGTTGCTAACCCTATGGGTTACGCAGGTTAAAGCATAGGGTTAGCAACCACAACGCATAGGGTTACAAAAAGCCTTGCCCTTTCAAGACTTTCAGTAATACGTCGGAGAAATATTCATTGTTGGCCTTCGTATAACGTACATCCGTAAATACCTGGGCCAATGTTTTCTTATCATTCTCCCGTACAAATTGTTTATTTACTTCCAACTCTTCCTTATCGTGGTATAAGGCATCGATAGAAGCTGACGTATAATCCGTATAAACCTCCTGGTGAACCACCGCTCCGAGTGGCAAGCGTTCCACCTGTTCAGGCATTCCGTCGGGATAGCCGACCGTGACTGTCACGATAGGGACAACCAAGCGTGGAAGCGACAAGGCATCGATAATCTTATCTGCGTTATAAGCCGTCGTTCCCAAATAGCAGATTCCCAATCCTTTTTCCTCTGCTGCCGTACAGAAACTTTGGGCAAACAGCATCGCATCGATAGTCGAAGCGATAAAAGTCTGGAAATTATCGAAACCGGCCACTGCATCGCGCAGCTCCGCCCATTTTACAAAACGGTTAGCATCGGCACAGAAGGTGAGCACGACCGGAGCCGCCGTAATCATCGGCTGATTGAAATGGGCAGGAGCCAACTTTTCCTTATTTGCCTTATCGCGGGTAATGACCACACTATACAGTTGCATATTCCCCGTATTGGATGCACGGGCAGCAACCTCCAGCAATTCATTCAACAAAGCATCCGGAATGTCCTGAGTCGTATATTTACGGATCGTCCGTCTGTTTTTCATATTTTCCAACATAGCTTACATATTTAGTTGATGACAAAATCAATCAATAACAAAGACCGAGTGCCCAGACAGGTATTTTGTTTCCTACACTTTTAGGCTGTCCGTGTATAGCGGCAAACGCATTTTCCACATTCTTGATACGCTCATAATCCATCAACGGATCACCGATCATGAACGTGTACTTTTCATTCACACGATAATCTCCATTATGCAAAAGCTCCACAGTCCCGCAATTAGACATCTGATCGACGAAAAACGTCTCACCCACGTAAACCCGCTCCATCTCCCGGAAAAGACTTGCCATCAGATTCGTGTTCGCCAGGAAAGAGCGATACGAACGGGCCAGTGTGCCGTCTTCTTTTCTGACTTGTAGAATGCGGAGCACCCCTATCTCTTTTATATAACCCAATAACCGGTGTATATGTGTATTATCCGCCTCATATTTGGATGTCAAAGCCTGCATGCGGGGAAATTCCGGAGCTTCTTGGGCAAGTTGAATCAGCAATTGTTTCATCTTCCGGAACATGGCATTATTCATCTGTCGAATGGCGGGAAGGTCCACATCGATCGAATCTCGCACCAAATCCTGCAAACGGAAGTTGAAGGCATCCGGATCTTCCCAATAGAAAGGATAGCAACCATGTTCCAGATAATTCCGGAAAATGGGGACTATGTTTACTTCATCCATCACCTGTTGCGTCACTTCCGCATGGTTAAGCAAAAGTTCGTCCAATGGGACCGGTTTGAGATCCAACGCACCTTCATAAGACAAATATTCACGGAACGACATGGTATGCAACGTATACCAATCGCCTTTCCCGTCAAAAGGCATCTCCGTCTTCTCTCCTTCAACCAGCAAAGGTGCAGCAAACACTATCTGCATATCAGGATAATCGTCGTGTAAACACTCTATCGCCTGTACCCAGCTACCATATCGATGGACATTATCTAGAAAAAGATGCCTGCCCCCCTCTTCATAAAATTGCCTGACCGTTTCGGACAACATGCACCGTTCCTGAAACCATATATTATCGAGAGGCAAATACAGGGCTTCATGAGAATCGCCATAAGCCAATTTGATACGCTGCAACAAAAGCGTTGTTTTTCCCACCCCTTTCGCTCCAAAGATACCGATCAGCCTCCTGTCCCACTTGACCTGTCGGGATAAGTAACGCTGGAAACCCAGATTTACGCCTTTAAGTAACTGCTCATGGTTTAACCAAAACATGTCCATAGTATAACTGATTTGACACAAAAATAATATATAAAAGCCAATCTACAAAACCAACAACTTACAGGAAGAATAGTTTTTTTCGTACCTTTGTCCCTATAAAAACCAATAAACAAATGGAAACGTCTAAAGTTTACTTTACCAATCTCCGTACGACCCCGTCCAGTAACTTGTTGGACAAGATGGAACGTCTCGTAAAACGTGCGGGCATAGCAAACATTGATTTCCAGAATCAGTTTGTAGCGATCAAGATCCACTTCGGCGAACCTGGTAACCTGGCCTTTATCCGGCCAAACTATGCAGCCCGGATGGCCACGTTGCTTCGCAACTTAGGGGCGAAGCCTTTCCTGACAGATTGCAACACCTTGTACTCAGGCCGTCGCGCCAATGCAGTAGACCATTTGGAAAGTGCAATGGAAAACGGTTTCAACCCCATTTCCGCCAAATGCGACGTGATTATCGCCGACGGCCTGAAAGGGACCGAATACCGTGAAATCGAAATCGACGGTGAATATTGTAAAGCTCCCAAAATCGGTTCCGCTATTGCCGATGCAGATATCATTATTTCTATGAACCACTTCAAAGGACACGAGCAGACCGGATTCGGCGGCGCTTTGAAGAACCTCGGCATGGGATGCGCCAGCGTAGGTGGAAAACTTGAACTTCACTCGGCATCACAACCCAGAATCGACATCGAAAGTCGCAAGGGTTGCAATATATGCGTCAAGCATTGCCGCCACGATGCCATTCATTTGAACGCTTCCCATAAAGCAGAAATCGACTACGGAAAATGTGTCGGTTGTGGCCAGTGCGTAGCTCTTTGCCAATACGACGGAGCCGT
>ULNS01010840.1_pt1 | contig 20129 bp, 9 predicted proteins | sample 1951981 | NCBI WGS metagenome assembly ULNS01 (sample SAMEA4835583, study PRJEB28245) | human gut metagenome | biome: gut microbiome; material: fecal sample | place: Denmark | collected 2008
TGGCGACGGGGCGACGACCTGCGCCCGCTGCTGTCCCGCCTTGCCGAACATTGCTTCAAAGCCGGCATTCCTGAAGAAGAAGCGGTGCGCCAGACACTGATGCACTACTACCGGGAGGCAGACGAAACCCTTGTACGCCTGACGCTGCATAACCTTTACGGGGAATTGAAAGGCTTCGGCACCCGCAGCAGCCTGAACAAAGACCAGGAAACTGCTTTCCGGCTGGAGGAGTTCATGAAACGCCGCTACGAATTCCGCTACAACACCGTGCTTGGCGACTTGGAATACCGGCAGCGCGACTCCATCCACTTCTACTTCCAACCTGCCGACCAGCGCGTACGCAGCAGCATCGCCATGAAGGCACTGAAAGAGGGAGTACGTGTGTGGGACCGCGACATTACCCGCTTCCTGTCTTCGGACTACGTGCCGCTATACAACCCCATCGAAGAATATCTCTATAACACCGGACGCTGGGACGGCAAAGACCGCATCCGCGCATTGGCCGACCTCGTGCCCTGCCACAATCCCCACTGGAGGGAACTGTTCTACCGGTGGTTTCTTGGCATGGTGGCACATTGGCGGGGAATCGACAAACAGCACGGCAACAATACCTCGCCCCTGCTCGTAGGTCCGCAAGGTTACCGCAAAAGTACTTTCTGCCGTATCCTATTGCCACCGGAACTGCGTTTCGGCTACACCGACAGTATCGACTTCAAGAGCAAGCAGGAAGCGGAGCGCAGCCTTGGCCGCTTTTTTCTGATTAACATCGACGAATTCGACCAGATAAACGCCAATCAGCAAGGCTTCTTGAAGCACCTCCTGCAAAAACCGGTTGCCAACCTGCGAAAGCCCTACGGTACCACTATTCAGGAAATGCGCCGCTATGCCTCCTTCATCGGGACCAGCAATCTGAAAGACCTGCTGACCGACCCGTCGGGAAGTCGCCGTTTCATCTGCATCGAAGTGACCGGTCCTATCCAGACAAACGTCACTATCAATTATCACCAGCTCTATGCCCAAGCCATGCACGACATCATGAAGGGTGAACGCTACTGGCTGGACGACACTGACGAAGCAATCGTAAAGGAGTACAACCGGGAATTCGAGCGGGTAGACCCATTGGAAGAACTTTTCCTTTGCCATTTCCGTGGCGCGGAGGAGAGCGAAGAAGGCGAATGGCTCACAGCCATGCAGATTTTCAACGACCTGCAACAGAAAACGAGGGATAAGTTGGCCTCCACCCGGATAGCAGCTTTCGGGCGCACGCTCCGCAAGCTGGACATCCTCAACAAGAAATCGAACCGGGGAACACTTTATCATCTGGTAAGAATAGAAGAATGAACCGGCACTCCCACCGATTGTACCAAAGTGAGGGCAAACTTGGCCCTCACTCTTTTTATAAAAAGTATTTCCGTACGCAGCTGATGCAGTTCAACCATTATTTAATAAGGTGAACAGTTGACTATTTGCAAATTATGATTGATAATACTAAAAATACCCAAATAAGTGTTTTTGATATTAAAATAAAACGTATCTTTGTTGCAAACAACGTCCTCCTTAATAATACTATTATGAAGAAACTGCTGCTTTTAGCCTTTGTGCTATGTAGTTCTTTACTGTGCCGGGCACAAGAAGAACGAGTTATTTTAGGTGATGAACAGACTTCCGAGTATTTTCCAATCCTAAAAGATAAACGAATTGCCATATTCTCCAATCATACTGGAATGATAGGAGACAAGCATCTGCTGGACATTCTGCTGGAAAACAAGTTCAATGTAGTAGCCATTTTCTCCCCTGAACACGGTTTCAGAGGAGATGCCGACGCAGGCGAACACGTGTCCAGCTCGGTAGACAAGAAGACCGGAGTACCTATCCTCTCGCTGTACGACGGGAAATCCGGAAAACCAAGCGAAGCATCCATGCGCAAGTTTGATATCCTTGTGGTAGACATCCAGGATGTAGGCCTGAGATTCTATACTTATTATGCCTCTATGTGCCGGCTGATGGACGCTTGTGCAGAATACAACCGCAAGGTGCTGATACTGGACCGCCCCAATCCGAACGGACACTACGTGGACGGCCCGATACTGGACATGAAATATAAATCCGGTGTAGGTTGGCTGCCGATTCCCGTGGTGCACGGCATGACGCTGGGCGAACTGGGCCTGATGGTAAACGGCGAACGCTGGTTGCCGGCGTCACGCACTTGCGACCTGACCGTCATTCCCTGCAAGAACTATACGCACCGGACCCTATACAAGCTGCCGATTCCCCCGTCCCCCAATCTGCCGAACATGAAGTCCATCTATCTGTACCCCTCGACCTGCTATTTCGAGGCCACTCCGGTCAGTCTGGGAAGAGGAACCGACCTCCCCTTCCAGGTCTACGGGCATCCCAACATGACGGGCTACAGCTACAGCTTCACCCCGCGCAGTGTTCCCGGAGCCAAGAATCCGCCCCAGCTGGGCAAGCTTTGCCACGGCGTGAACCTGAGCAACATGAGCGACGAGGAAATCTGGAAACGCGGTATTGACTTGAGTTACGTGATAGACGCTTACCGGAATCTGAACATGGACGACCATTTCTTCCGTTCCTTCTTCGAACTGTTGATAGGCACCGACTACGTGCGCAAAATGATAAAGGAAGGGAAGAGCGCCGAAGAAATCAAGGCAAGATGGAAAGACGACGTAGAGAAATTCAAGGTACAGCGCAAGCCCTACCTGCTCTACGAAGAATAAAGACATGTACAATTCACTATTTACAATGTACAATTTCAGAGAAGGTACAATTCAAAAGTAAATGGGAAGGTACAACAGTTTATACTAAAGAAACGCCGCATGGCAAATTGTAAATTGTAAATGAACAAATTGTAAATAAACATTATGACTCCACTATCCGTAATCATCACCATAGCCGCCTACTTCGCGATACTGTTCACGGTATCCTATATTGCAGGAAGGAAGGCAGACAACGCCGGCTTCTTTGTGGGTAACCGCAAGTCATCCTGGTATGTCGTGGCGTTCGCCATGGTCGGTTCCGCCATTTCAGGTGTGACCTATGTATCCGTACCCGGCATGGTTGCCGCCAGCAGCTTCGGCTATCTGCAAATGGTGTTGGGCTTCATCGCCGGACAGCTCATCATAGCCTATCTGCTGGTACCGCTATTCTACAAAATGAACCTGGTATCCATCTACGAATATCTGGAGAACCGTTTCGGCATGTCTTCCTACCGCACGGGTGCCTGGTTCTTCTTCATCTCCAAAATGCTCGGTGCCGCTGTCCGTCTGTTCCTCGTATGCCTGACGTTGCAACTGCTGGTATTCGAACCTTTCGGACTGCCTTTCCTACTGAACGTGGCCATCACGGTGGCACTGGTCTGGTTGTACACTTTCCAGGGTGGCGTAAAGTCTCTTATCTGGACAGACTCTCTGAAGACATTCTGCTTGGTGGTGTCGGTCGTACTCTGCATCTGGTATATCGCTTCCGACCTCAATCTGTCATTTACCGGTATGGTAAGCACCATTGCCGACAGTGACATGTCCCGCATCTTCTTCTTCGACGATGTGAACAGCAAGCAGTACTTCTTCAAGCAGTTCCTCGCCGGTGCCTTCACCATGATTGCCATGACCGGGCTGGATCAGGACATGATGCAGCGCAACCTGAGCTGCAAGAACTTCAAGGACTCACAGAAGAACATGATTACCAGTGTCATTTCGCAGTTCTTCGTCATCCTGCTTTTCCTGATGCTGGGCGTGCTGCTCTACATCTTTGCCGCCAACCAGCAGATTGCGGTGGAGAAGAGTGACGAACTGTTCCCGCTGATTGCCACCGGCAACTATTTCCCTGCCATTGTGGGCATACTGTTCATCATCGGCCTGATTTCTTCTGCCTATTCAGCCGCAGGCTCGGCACTCACCGCGCTGACCACTTCCTTCACCGTAGACATTCTGGGAACGAAAGGCAAGTCGGAAGAGACGGTTGTGAAGATGCGCAAGAAAGTGCACATCGGCATGGCGGTTGTCATGGGAATCACCATTTTCGTATTCAATCTTCTCAACAACACCAGTGTCATCGACGCTGTATATATTCTGGCAAGCTATACCTACGGTCCTATCCTGGGTCTGTTTGCTTTCGGCATTTTCATGAAACAACAAGTGCGTGACAAGTACATCCCGTTAGTTGCCATCGCCTCCCCGGTTCTCTGCTTCATTCTGCAGAAGAATTCCGAAGCCTGGTTCGGAGGTTATCAATTCAGCTACGAATTGCTGATTTTCAATGCACTGTTCACTTTCATCGGTCTCTGTCTATTGATTAAGAAAGATAAAAAGAACAATTAACTTAATACATCATCTATGAATGTAAGACGTCAGTTTTTACTTAGTCTGCTTGCCGCCTCCCTCTTCCCCCACGCGGGAGGCGCGCAAGGACTTCCGACGGATGTCCGTCAGGCAATCGGGAAATTCCTGGATACCACCGCACGAAAAGAAGTTTCCGTAGGACGTATCAGCATCGACTCAGTGGCTGTGGAAGGAAATACACTGCAACTGTTTGCCAACATGAACTGTGCCTATATTCCTTTCCGTGAGGACAATGTGGCCGAAATCTACCAAGGCGTAAGCGCCCTGCTGCCGGCGGAGTTTGCCAAATACAAGCTGCAAATCCGTACCAACAAGCGCAGTATCGAAGAACTGGTTCCCCAAGCCCTGCGCAGTAAAAAAGACAAAAAGACGAAGACATTCAGCCCCGTCGCTTCCAAGCCTCTGGTTACCGAAGTTTCCTCCCCCTACACCCCCACCAACGGCTTGCATAACCGGCATATCGCCCTATGGCAAAGCCACGGCTGGTACTACGAATCAAAACTCGACCGCTGGGAATGGCAGCGTGCGCGTATCTTCCAGACAGTGGAAGACCTCTACACCCAGAGCTACGTATTGCCCTTCCTCGTACCGATGTTGGAAAATGCCGGTGCCAATGTGCTGCTTCCCCGCGAACGCGATTGCCAGACGGCAGAAGTCATCGTAGACAATGACGGTTGCCTGACCGGCCGTTCCGTCTATACAGAAAATTCCGGTGACAAGCTCTGGAGTCAGGGAGAAGGACAAGGCTTCGCCCACCTGCGCCCCCAATACATAGACTTTGAGAATCCTTTCAAGGAAGGCACCTACCGCGCCATAGAAACCATCAAGAAAGGAAACGCAAGCACCGCCGAATGGATTCCCGAAATCCCTTCGACCGGACAATACGCCGTATACGTCTCTTACCAAACCTTGCCAAACAGCGCGGACGATGCCCTTTACACCGTCTATCACAAAGGCGGCACCACGCAGTTCAAGGTAAACCAGCAAATGGGAGGCGGCACCTGGATTTACCTCGGCACCTTCGGCTTCAATGCCGGCCGGAACAATGAATGCAAAGTCGTTCTGAACAACCTTTCCTCCAAAGTAGGAAGAATCATCACTGCCGACGCCGTGAAGATAGGCGGCGGCATGGGGAACATAGCCCGGGGAGAAGTCAGCGGTTATCCCCGTTTCTGCGAAGCCGCCCGCTACTGGCTGCAATGGGCAGGCATACCGGACAGCGTATATTCAGAAAGCAACGGCAAGAATGACTATACCGACGACTATAAATGCCGTGGTATCTGGGTGAACTACCTTTCCGGAGGCTCTGCCGTGAACCCGACGGAAAAAGGGCTGAACATCCCTGTCAACATGGCCTTTGCCTTCCACTCCGATGCAGGAACTACACTGAACGATTCCATCATCGGGACACTCGGCATCTACTATACCAACGCCTACAATGAGAAATTCGCCAACGGAGCATCCCGCTACTTGAGCCACGACCTGACAGACTTGATTCAGTCCAACATCGTGCGTGACGTGCGTACCCTCTACGAACCCCAATGGACACGCCGAGGCAAATGGAACCAATCCTACTATGAGGCCCGTGTACCCCGCGTACCTACCATGCTACTCGAACTACTTTCCCATCAAAACTTTGCAGACATGCGCTACGGACTGGACCCGCGTTTCCGTTTCACCGTAAGCCGCGCCATCTACAAAGGTATGCTTCAGTTCCTCTGCTCACAATACCACATGGATTATGTAGTGCAACCGTTACCGGTAGACCACATGGCCTTGCGCATGACCAGCGAGAACGAAGTGGAACTGACCTGGCAACCCGTAGCGGATGCGTTGGAACCAACTGCCGTAGCAGAGAAATACATTGTTTATACCCGTATCGGCGACGGGGATTTCGACAACGGAGTATTGGTGGACGGCAACAGTTACCGAACCACGCTCCCCGCCGGCATGGTATGCAGTTACAAGGTAACCGCTGTCAACAAGGGCGGTGAAAGTTTCCCTTCCGAAATTCTTTCCGCCGGACGGGCGTTCAATTCCAAAGGTACCGTATTGGTGATAAACGGATTCGACCGCATCAGTGCCCCTGCCGACTTTACGGCCCCCGCCGACACCCTCCTTGCCGGATTTCTGGATGAGCAGGACCACGGGGTCCCCTATATCCATGACATCAGCTACATTGGCAAGATGAAGGAATACCGCCGTTCCATTCCCTGGATGGACGACGACGCCTCCGGTTTCGGCGACAGTTATGGAAATTACGAGACCCAAGTCATCGCAGGAAATACGTTCGATTATCCTGCCATACATGGTGCCGCTATCCTGAAAGCGGGATATTCGTTTGTATCGGTTAGTAATGAAAGTCTCTCCCCCGTAGGAAAGGGAGAGAAGAATATTCCGGTGGATATGAGGGAGTATAGGTATGTGGACTTGATACTTGGGAAGCAATGCCAGACCAAGATGGGACGGGGAGGCGTAAAACTGTTGGAGTTCAAGACTTTCAGCAAACCGATGCAGGAGGCTATTGCGGCTTATTGTAAGCAAGGTGGAAATATCTTTGTTTCGGGCGCTTTTGTAGGAACGGATTTATGGGACAACCGCCTTGCAACCGCCGACGAAGCCGACAAGAAATTTGCGATGGAAGTACTGAAATATAAGTGGCGTGTGGGACAAGCGGCTACAATGGGTAAGGTGAAAAGCGTAGCTTCTCCGTTCCCCGCCCTTTCAGGAAACTATACCTATCACAATGAGCTGAATGCCGATTCGTATGTGGTGGAATCACCGGACGCCATTGAACCGGCAACCAAAGATGCACACACCGTGATGCGGTATTCTGAAAACAACCTGAGTGCCGGTGTGGCCTACCAAGGCGACTACAAGACTGTTGTATTGGGATTCCCTTTTGAATCCATACGTACTGATTCTGAAAGAGAGGCATTCATGAATGCTGTACTGACATTCTTCAATGACAACAAGTAATATCAACCAATCATCATCTATGAACAGAAGACTGTTAATAATCGTCCTGATGGCTTGCCTGCTCCCCCTGGGGATGCAGGCACAGCAAGGGACATTCCGTTTTGCCCAACTGACGGACATTCATCTGACCCCGAACAATCCGAATCCCACAGAGGACCTGCTGCGTTCCGTGGCACAGATTAATGCCACCGACAGTATCGACTTTGTCCTGGTGACGGGCGACCTGACCGAAGAAGGCGACCGTACTACCATGGAAAAAGTGAAATCGTGCCTTGACTTGCTGAAGGTCCCCTACCACGTAGTCCTAGGCAACCATGAAACGAAATGGAGCGACTCCGGCTGTACCGCTTTCGGAGAAATCTTTGGCGGCGAACGCTTCGAGTTCGAGCATAAGGGATTCCTTTTCCTCGGCTTCAACTCCGGTCCGCTGATGCGTATGGCCTACGGGCATGTAGTGCCGCAAGATATCCGTTGGATGACGGAAGAAATGGATAAAAACGGCAAAGACAAACCGGTGATACTTGTCACCCACTACCCGCTAATGGAAGGTGATGTGGACAATTGGTATGAGGTGACGGATGCCGTCCGCCCCTACAACGTGCGCTTGTTTATCGGCGGACACTACCACAGCAACCGGGATTTACGTTACGACGGCATTCCGGGCGTACTGATGCGCAGCAACCTGTGCGACAAAGAAGGGAAACCGGGTTACGGCATCTATGAAGTAACCGGGGATTCCATCCGGGTATACACGCAACGTATCGGCGAGCCCAAGAAGCAGTGGACAGCATTCTCGCTGACCGGACAGTATTACGACCGCAACGGAAAGGCAGAGAAATATCCTGACTTCTCGGTCAACAAGGAGTATCCGCAAGTAAAGGAGCAATGGATGGTGCAGACGGGCGCAGGCATTTACTGCTCTCCCGCCGTAGAAAAAGATAAAGTGTTCGTAGGAGACGATATGGGACAGCTGACAGCCTACGCCCTGAAAAACGGTAAAAAGCTATGGAGCTTTGAATCCGGCAAGCGCATTGTCGGTACTCCGGCCGTAAGCGAGGGTATCGTTGTATTCGGGTCTGCTGACCGTCACATCTACGGATTGAACGCCAAAGACGGCAGCCTGCTCTGGACGGTAGAAGCCGCCGAACCGGTGCTCGGAGCCGTGACCATCGCAGACGGCAGAGCATACATCGGTGCCAGTGACGCCACTTTCCGTGCCATAGACATCCATACGGGAAAAGTAATCTGGGCCTACACCAGCGTGAAGGGCTACATCGAGACCAAGCCGTTGGTGACGGAAGACAAAGTTATCTTCGGCGCATGGGACAATACACTGTATGCCCTGAGCAAGGCAAACGGGCATGAACTATGGAAATGGACGGGCGGACTGACCCGTATGCACTTCTCTCCAGCCGCCGTATGGCCGGTAGCCACCGACGGCAAAGTATTCATTACCGACCCGCAACGCGCCATGACCGCCATAGACATCCATACGGGCAATACCGTGTGGCGCACCTTCCAGTCCATGGTGCGCGAGACCATCGGACTTTCCGAAGACGGTGAACGTATCTATAGCAAAACGATGAACGACAGCATTGTTTGCTATGCAGCTCAAGGAGATACTCCGCGGGAGTTGTGGGTAACCCATGTAGGTTTCGGTTATGAGCATGCCCCCTCCATGCAAGTGGAAAAAGAGGGGGTCATGTTTGGCAGTACCAAAGAAGGACTTATCTTCGCACTGGAAGGAAAAACAGGCAAAGTACTGTGGAAACATAAAATAGGAAATTCACTCATCAGTACCGTAGTTCCGTTGAACGGCCACGAAGTTCTATTCACGGCAACCAGCGGGGAAGTGGGACTTCTGAGAATTAAAAATTGAGAATTAAAAATTAAAAGATATATCATGAATAAAATCAGTTGCTTTCTTCCCTACGCAGGAAAAGAACAAGTAGAAAAAACAGTGAATAGCCTACAGGCGACAGGACTTATAGAAGAAATCCGGTTAATCACGACCGATGCCACTCTGGAATCGCTCCCGGACTGCGAAATATTGTTTGTTGACATGCCCTACAGCAGTGCAACTCTCAAAGCTATTGCTAATGCAGCCAAGGGAGAATACACATTGCTTTATACCAAAGAGACTACGCTCGAAATGGGTATGTTTGCACTGGAACGTATGATACACATCCTTGAAGATTCAAGCGCCGGTATGGTATATGCCGACCACTACCAAATAGCAGACGGCAAGCAGAGCAACGCTCCGGTAATCGACTACCAATTCGGTTCCTTGAGGGATGACTTCAACTTTGGCTCCCTGCTCCTTTTCAACACCGAAAAACTAAAGGAAGCCGCCGGACACATGAAGTCTGACTACAACTTCGCCGGACTTTACGACCTGCGCTTGAAATTGAGCCAACATTCAAACTTGGTACATATCAACGAATACTTATACAGCGAGGTGGAAAACGATACCCGCAAGAGCGGCGAAAAGATTTTCGACTATGTAGACCCCAAAAACCGTGACCGCCAGATTGAGATGGAGCAGGCATGTACCGAACATCTGAAAGAAATCGGGGGATATCTGGCACCGGAGTTCAAGAAGATTGAGTTCTCTGCCGGTAACTTTGAGTATGAAGCTTCGGTCATCATTCCGGTGCGCAACCGTATCCGTACCATCCGTGACGCCATCAAATCTGTATTGATGCAGAAGACAGACTTTAAATATAATCTTATCATCATCGACAACCATTCCACAGACGGCACTACGGAGGCCATCGATGAATTCAAGGATGACGAACGCGTCATCCATATCATCCCCGAACGTACCGACCTCGGCATCGGCGGTTGCTGGAATATGGGGGTACACCACCCCAAGTGCGGCAAGTTTGCCGTGCAGCTGGACAGCGATGACGTATACAAAGACGAAAATACACTCGCCATCATGGTCCGCGCCTTCTACGAGCAGAACTGCGCCATGGTGGTAGGCACCTATATGATGACGGACTTCAACATGAACATGATTGCTCCGGGCATCATCGACCACAAGGAATGGACTCCGGCAAACGGACGCAACAACGCCCTCCGCATCAACGGTCTGGGTGCCCCGCGCGCCTTCTATACCCCGGTGCTGCGCGAAGTGAAAGTACCCAATACCAGCTATGGCGAAGACTATGCACTGGGACTGAACTTCTCCCGCCAATACCAGATAGGACGTGTGTACGACGTGGTCTACCTCTGCCGCCGTTGGGACGACAATTCCGACGCCTCACTGGATATTGTAAAAATGAACGGACACAACCTTTACAAAGACCGTATCCGTACTTGGGAACTCCAAGCACGCATAGCAATGAACAAGAAAAAGTGATTGCACACCGTAAATCATCAAATAACAGACAAGCTCATGAATCAAACGATACACAATCTTCTAACCGGACAACTGGCATCCTGGGAGACGGCACGCAACAATTATGCTGCCCTCTCCGGTGTGCGGGTGAAAGAGCTGAATGTAAACGGCATACCCTATAAGGTACAGTTCAACCCGGCACGCATCGTTTCCTCCGGTGCCAAGGTGGATGCCAAGTCCATTCAGGAACGAAAATGCTTTCTGTGCCCGGCAAACCTGCCACCGGTACAGAAAGGTATCCCATTTGGCGGGCACTACCATATTCTGGTGAATCCGTTCCCCATTTTCCCTCGCCACCTGACGATACCGGAACTGGCGCATACTCCCCAACGCATCGCTTCCCGCTTCACCGATATGCTGGAGCTGGCCGAGGCGCTGACGGAATATACCATTTTCTACAACGGTCCCCGATGTGGCGCCTCCGCCCCCGACCATGCTCATTTCCAGGCAGGAAACAAAGGGTTCATGCCTATTGAAAAGGACTGGCGCGGACAGACTGCCGGGAAAATAGCCGATTATAGGAAAGCAGCACTGTGGTATCTTGACGACGCTCCCCGTGCCACACTTGTGATTGAATCCACCTCCAAAGAGGACGCGGCAGACTTGTTCGACATCATTTACCGTTCTCTGGACGTGAAACCCGAAGAAGACGAGCCGATGATGAACGTACTGGTCCTATACGAGGCCGACCGTTGGGTGGTCTTTGTCTTCCCGCGCGAGAAACACCGCCCCGCCTGCTATACTGCCGAAGGAGAAGCCAATCTGTTGAGCAGCCCGGCATCCGTCGACTTGGGAGGTGTCTTTATCACCCCCGTAGAAAAGGATTTCTTGAAAATCACTGCGGAAGACGTGGCGCAGATATTAAGTGAAGTATGCCTCTCTGCCACAGATTTCCACAAGGTACGGCAGCGTATCAGGGAAAAAATATGACTTCTGAAATCCAAGAACTCTAATTTTAAAGAAATACCATTATGAAAGAGCCCAAAGTACAAGTAGGCATTCTGTTTGAACCGCAGATAGAATTCGTTTTGCTGAATCCGTATCGCATGGACGGAACGGAAGTCAGCGGCAAGCAGGTAGTGACCTACGACGAAGGCAAGATTCTCTGGAATGGACGCCGGTATGACGAACTGCTGTTTGAACCGCAACACGAGCAGACCGATGCCTTCGAACTATTGGACGTTACCATCGGCATCAATTTCCATTGGGAGCGCAAGGAAGACCAGCGTTTTCTGGGTGCTCTCAAAATCATCGTTGAGAATGGAAAGCTCACCGGCATCAACGTCATCCATGTAGAAGATTATCTGACCAGCGTCATCTCCTCCGAGATGAGTGCCACCGCTTCTCTGGAGCTGCTCAAGGCACACGCTGTCATCTCCCGAAGCTGGCTACTGGCACAAATACAAAAGAATAAGGAAATCACCGAAGCCCAAGCTAACTACTCGGCCTTTACGCAGACCGACGAAGAGCTGATTCGCTGGTACGACCGAGAAGACCACACACGTTTCGATGTATGCGCCGACGACCATTGTCAACGCTACCAGGGCATTACACGTGCCTCTACCGATATTGTGAAACAAGCCATCTCCGCTACCCGCGGCCAGGTACTGACATCTGATGGTAAGATTTGCGACGCCCGTTTCTCCAAATGCTGCGGCGGTGCTTTCGAGGAGTTCCAATACTGCTGGGAAGACATCAAATACCCCTATCTTGCCCAACAACGAGACAGCAAAACGCACGCCACACTGCCCGATTTGACGCAGGAAGTCGAAGCGGACCGCTGGATTCGTACCTCCCCCGAAGCATTCTGCAACACCACCGACAAGAAAATCCTCTCGCAGGTACTCAATAACTATGACCAGGAGACTACGGACTTCTATCGCTGGAAAGTGGAATATACCCAGGAAGAGCTTTCAGCCCTCATTCTGAAACGTTCAGGCATTGACTACGGACAAATCATCGACCTTATCCCCATAGCCCGCGGAACCAGCGGACGCCTCTGGAAACTGAAGATTGTGGGAACCAAACGCACACTCACCATCGGCAAGGAACTGGAAATCCGCCGCACGCTCTCCACTTCACACCTCTACAGCTCTGCCTTCGTGGTAGACAAAGAGGAGTTGTCCGCCGAAGGCATTCCCGGACGCTTCATCCTCACCGGTGCCGGTTGGGGGCATGGTGTGGGACTTTGCCAAATAGGTGCAGCCGTGATGGGCGAGCAAGGGTATAAGTATGATGCAATACTGCTGCACTACTATATAGGTGCCAGCATTGACAAGCTGTATGAATAATCGAATAGAACACAATAAATCAATATCATGAACCATACAAAAAACATATCGCCATGGGCATGGGTACCCACCTTGTACTTTGCACAAGGCATTCCATATTTTATCGTAAACAACATCTCCGTGATGATGTTTACTAAAATGGGCGTACCGAACGGAGAAATGGCCTTGTTCACAAGCCTGCTCTATCTGCCATGGACTATCAAACCCTTCTGGAGCCCGTTTGTCGACATCATCAAGACCAAAAGATGGTGGACCCTTTCCATGCAGATTCTGATGTCTGTGGCATTCATCCTGCTGACGCTGTCCATTCCACGGCCGGACGAGGCGACTATGGCGGCCGGAACAACCCCCATCAGCATGTTCAGCATCACGCTGATGCTGTTCATCATCACGGCTTTTGCCTCTGCCACACACGACATTGCCGCCGACGGCTTCTACATGCTGGCACTGAAACAGAGTGACCAGGCAGCCTTCGTTGGCATCCGAAGCACGTTTTACCGGCTCGCCTCTATCTTCGGACAAGGCGTGCTCGTAGCCATTGCCGGCGCCATCGAACTGAGAACCGAAAACATTCCGCTGTCATGGACCATCACGATGCTGGTTACAGCCGTTCTGTTCAGCCTGGTGACGTTCTATCACCTCTTTGCAGTCCCCAAACCCACCTCAGATAAGTCAACACTGGCTGCCGATGCCGCCACTGCAGGAGCCATATTCAGAGAATTCGGACGAACATTCGCCACCTATTTCACCAAACCGGGCGCATTGCTGGCCATCGTGTTCATGTTGCTGTACCGCCTGCCTGAAGCATTCCTCATCAAAATGTGTATGCCTTTCCTGGTTGCCTCCAAAGAATCGGGAGGTCTGGAACTATCGACAGCAGAAGTAGGTATCGTATACGGCACCATCGGAGTCATATTCCTCACCCTGGGCGGTATCCTCGGAGGATTGTTCGCATCACGCATTGGCTTGAAAAAATCCATCTGGTGGATGGCAGGATGCATGACTCTGCCATGCCTGACGTTTGTCTATCTTGCCATTGCCCAGCCCGACAATCTGTTTGCCATCTCCACCGCCATCGCCATCGAGCAATTCGGCTACGGCTTCGGTTTCACGGCCTACATGCTCTACATGATGTACTTCTCCGAAGGTGAATTCAAAACATCCCACTATGCCATCTGTACCGCATTCATGGCACTAAGCATGATGATACCAGGTATGTTTGCGGGATATATCCAGGAGGCTATCGGATATACGGACTTCTTCTGGTTGGTAATGATATGCTGTTTCGCCACGGTTGTTGTCACCATTTTTGCAGACAGAAGGATAGACCCGGAATATGGAAAAAAATGATTAATGGTTAATGATTAATGTTTTGTGAGTAATATTTAGTGATTGGTTATGAAGAGGACTATTATTATATCCTTGCTCTGCCTCCTTTGCGGAGGTGCGATGCAAGCACAGAAGATCAGAATAAAGACCGGTATCGAGGTACTGAAAGAACAGAATTTCCGATGCCTGGAAGGTAAGCGTGTAGGATTGATTACCAACCCGACGGGGGTGGACAACCGGATGAGGTCCACCATTGACATCCTGCACGAGGCGCCCAACGTGAACCTTGTGGCACTCTACGGCCCCGAACACGGCGTGCGCGGCGATGTGCACGCAGGCGACCATGTGACGGACATCAAAGACGCGACTACCGGACTGCCCGTCTATTCGCTTTACGGAAAGACCCGCAAGGCCACGCCGGACATGCTGAAAGATGTGGATGTATTGGTGTATGATATCCAAGACATCGGTTGCCGTTCCTTTACCTACATCAGCACCATGGGACTGGCCATGGAAGCCGCTGCCGAAAACGGCAAGGAATTCATTGTGCTGGACCGGCCCAATCCCGTAGGCGGATTGAAGATTGAAGGCAACTTGGTTGAAGATGATTGCATTTCTTTTGTAAGCCAGTTTAAAATTCCGTACCTTTACGCCCTCACTTGCGGTGAGCTGGCACTGATGCTCAATGGCGAGAAGATGTTGAAGGATGGGGAACAATGTAATCTCCACATAGTGAAGATGAAAGGCTGGAAACGCAAGATGGATTATACCCAAACCGGACTGCAATGGGTTCCCTCCTCTCCACACATTCCACATCCTCATTCTGCATTCTTCTACCCCGTCAGCGGCATTCTGGGCGAACTAGGATATATGTCTATCGGCGTGGGGTATACCATTCCGTTCCAGATGTTTGCCGCACCATGGATGGAAGCGGAAAAGCTGGCCGGAAACCTGAACCGTCTGAACGTACCGGGGGTCATCTTCAGACCGATGTACCTAAAGCCGTTCTATAGTGTAGGCAAAGGCGAGTTGCTGCAAGGTGTGCAAGTGCACATCATGGATTTCGGCAAAGCACCGTTGAGCGACCTGCAATTCCTGGTCATGCAGGAAGTCGCCGCCCTCTATCCTGACCGTGCCGTGTTTGACCATGCCGACAAGGGACGTTTCAACATGTTCGACAAAGTAAGCGGTTCGCGGCAGATACGCGAGCGCTTCTCGAAACGGAACCGTTGGGAGGACATACGCGACTACTGGTATAAAGATGCCGAAGACTTCCGTAAGTTGTCGAAAAAGTATTATTTATATAAATAAATTTACAGATAAATAAGGAAGGGAAAAGAGCCTGATACGGAGACTATTTCAGTCGTATACAGAACCACATTCAGTCGTATACTTAAATATATTCAGTATACGACTGAATGTACCCCCTCGTAAGACACGTTTACAGAGCACTTTGAAGCGAAGTGATGCAATAAAAAAAGTGAACATGAAAGAGCATAGTTACATGGCTTTCCTGCAGGAAGCAAAACAATTCATTCCGCAGGAAAGGATTTACACCGACGAACTTCGCCGGCTGGCTTGGGGTACGGATGCCGGTTTTTACCGACTGATTCCCCAGATTGTAATCCGTTCGAAAGACGAAGATGAAGTTTCACAACTGTTGAAACTGGCGAGCCGCCACGGGCTGCCCGTCACCTTCCGAGCGGCAGGGACCAGTTTGTCGGGTCAAGCCATTAGCGACTCCATCCTCATCGTAGCCGGTAAGAATTGGGAAAAATACAGCATATCCGCCGACTACGAACAGATAACCCTCCAACCGGGCATCATCGGACAACGTGTGAACGAACTGTTGGCTCCCTACGGCCGTAAGTTTGCACCGGATCCCGCCTCGGTGAAAAGCGCCATGGTAGGCGGTATTGTCATGAACAATGCTTCCGGCATGAACTGCGGTACGCACGCCAATAGCGACAAGGTGCTTGTTTCCGCCCGTATCATCCTAATGGATGGTACCCTGCTGGATACCGGAAATCCCGTCAGCCGCGCCTCCTTCGAAGTGAGTCACCGTGACTTCATTCGCCGCATCTGCGAACTGCGCGATGAAATACGTACCAACGAAAAACTGGCCGAACGCATCCGATACAAATATTCCATCAAAAATGTAACCGGGCTCAATCTGCTGCCCTTCGTCCGTTTCGACGACCCATTCGAAATCATTGCCCACCTCATGGTAGGTTCCGAAGGTACACTGGCGTTCCTTTCGGAAGTGACGATGAAGACTGAATATGATTATCCCTACAAGGCCAGCGCTATGCTCTACTTCAAGACCATCAAAGAAGCGAGCCGCGCTGTGGTAGCCATGAAGAAGCTGGTCGACGAAACCGGCGAATGGACAGTAAAAGGGGCTGAAATGCTAGACTATAAGAGCCTTTCTTCCGTCAATGACCCCGTATTCCTAAAATACAAAGGCAAAGTTGCCTCCTCTGCCCTCCCCGGCGTGGAGCCCGGCGACGAAACCGGGTTGACAGCAGTGCTGACCGAAACCAAAGCCCGTACCCCGGAAGAACTGCAACAGAACATATCTGCCATTGAAGCTTGCCTGCAAGCCTTCACCACCTATATTCCGGTACGCTTCACCGACCGTCCGGAGGAATATTCCAAATACTGGGCCATCCGTTCCGGCATCTTCCCCTCTGTGGGAGGTACGCGCCAGCCGGGAACCACTTGCCTCATCGAAGACATCGCCTTCCACATTGAAGACCTTCCGGAGGCAACGGCAGAACTGCAACAGCTCATAGCCCGCCACGGATATAATGACGCCTGCATCTACGGCCATGCTCTCGAAGGCAACTACCACTTCATCATCAACCAGTCCTTCAGTACCCAAGCGGAAGTGAAACGCTACGAAGACTTGATGAATGACATCAAGACCTTGGTAGTAGATAAATATGACGGTTCCCTAAAAGCCGAGCATGGCACGGGCCGGAATATGGCTCCCTTTGTCCGCCATGAATGGGGAGATGACGCCTACAAAGCCATGAAAGCCGTCAAAGAGCTGTTTGACCCACAAGGATTGCTAAACCCCGGTGTCATTTTCAATGATGACCCGCAATGCCATATCAAGAACTTCAAGCCGCTGCCTTTATTAGTGATGAGTGACAAGAGACAAGCTACGTCACTCGTAGCTGACAAATGCATTGAGTGCGGTTTCTGCGAAGTCAACTGTCTCTCCTGCGGCTTTACCCTTTCCTCGCGCCAGCGTATCGTGTTGCAGCGCGAAATATCCCGGCTGAAACAAAGCGGTGAGGACCCGACACGCCTTGCACTGCTCGAAAAACAATACCGCTATCCCGGCAACCAGACTTGTGCCGGAGACGGCCTCTGCTCCATGTCGTGCCCGATGGGTATCAATACGGGCGACCTTACCCATATAATCCGCCAGGAAGCATTACCCAAAGGCAGTCTGGGATACAAAGCCGGAGACTTTGTCGCCAATCATTTCGCTGGTGTCAAGAGTGCACTGCGTCCCGTATTGTCCTTAGCCAACTTCGGACATTCACTATTAGGGACAAAGGCGATGAGCGGCATTACCAAGGGGCTGCACAATGCATTAGGCATACCTCTATGGACGCCGGCTATGCCGAAAAGTTATCAGTTACAAGCTACGGAGTTACAAGCTACAAGCACTATGCAGCATAATAGCGCAGCACTTGTAGCTCGTAGCTCTGTAACTCGTAACTACAAAGTCGTCTACTTCCCCAGCTGCATCAACCAGACTATGGGTCTGGCAAAGAAGTCTCCCGTAGAGCAGCCATTGGTAAATAAAATGGTGTCCTTGTTGCAAAAAGCCGGTTACGAAATCATCTTCCCGAAAGATATGGACAAGCTTTGCTGTGGCACCATTTGGGAAAGTAAAGGGATGCTGGACATTGCCGATCGCAAGACAGCCGAACTGGAGGCCGCACTTTGGGAAGCCAGCGAACAAGGCAAATACCCCGTCCTCTGTGACCAAAGCCCTTGTCTGCACCGCATGCGCGAATGTATCAAGAAGATGAAACTGTATGAACCTGCAGAATTCATCTATACATTCTTACGTGAGAAGCTGATTTTCACACCTATTAACCGCCCCGTAGCAATCCACATCACCTGCTCCATGCGGAAAATGGGACTGGCAGATACCATTATAGCCCTTGCACGCCTTTGCTCCAGTAAAGTCATCGTGCCGGAAGAAGTAGGTTGCTGCGGTTTTGCCGGAGACCGGGGATTCACCTATCCTGAGCTGAACTCGTACGCCCTACGCAAACTCCGCCCGCAAATAGAAGCGTCCGGAGTGAATATAGGCTACTCTAACAGCCGTACTTGTGAAATCGGATTGACAACAAACTCAGGTATCCCCTATGTATCCATTGCCTATCTGGTAGACGAATGTACAAAGGCAGCTGATAATTAGGATTGATAATTAACTTAACACACAAATATTACAATGAACAGTACAAAAGTAAGTAAACGCATCCTTGCACTCGACATTCTCCGTGGTGTCACCATCGCAGGTATGATTATGGTAAACAACCCCGGTTCGTGGGGACATATCTATGCCCCCTTGCGGCATGCAGAGTGGAATGGTCTGACCCCCACCGACCTCGTCTTTCCCTTCTTCATGTTTATCATGGGAATTTCCACATACATTTCCCTGAAGAAATACAACTTCGAGTTCAGCCACGCCGCCGGCATGAAGATACTGAAACGCACCATCGTCATTTTCCTTATAGGCATGGCTATCGGCTGGTTCTCGCGTTTCTGCTATTACTGGGCCTCCGCTCCGGACGACCTCAGTTTCGGAGAGAAGCTATGGGCTTCCGTCTGGACATTCGACCGTATCCGTATTCTGGGTGTCATGCAACGGCTGGCCCTTTGCTACGGAGCAGCCTCCATCATTGCACTAACCATGAAGCATAAACATATACCTTATCTGATAGCCGGCCTATTGACAGGCTACTTCATACTGTTGATGTGCGGCAACGGTTTCGCCTATAATGAAACAAACATTCTTTCCGTGGTAGACCGTGCCATCCTGACCCCTGCACACATGTACAAGGATAACGGCATAGATCCCGAAGGTTTGTTAAGCACCATTCCTGCCATTGCACATGTGTTGCTGGGCTTCTGTGTAGGGCGGCTGATGCTGGATGGCAACAAGTCGGAAGACCGTGCCTCATTTCTCAATTCGCAGCTTATCACACTGTTGCTGGTAGGTGTTATCCTTACTTTCTCCGGTTTCCTGCTAAGCTACGGTTGCCCCATCAACAAGAAAATATGGTCTCCTACCTACGTACTCGTCACTTGCGGACTGGCATCCAGTTTTCTGGCATTGCTTATCTGGATTATTGATGTGAAAGGCTATAAGAAGTGGAGCATGTTTTTCGAGGCATTCGGTGTGAATCCGCTGTTCATGTATGTATTGGGCGGCGTACTTAGCATACTTTTCGGTAGTATCAGTTTCCCGTGGGGAAACAGCAGCATCAGCATACACGGATTCTTATACAATATAGTCCTCATGCCCGTTTTCGGTGAAACCGCCGGTTCCCTTGCCTTTGCCCTGCTGTTTATCGCCATTAACTGGTGTATCGGCTACCAGTTGTACAAACGAAAAATATATATCAAAATATAAGGATTAGGGGTTAGTGATTAAGGATTAGTGATTAATACGTTGCCTATAATTAAGAAACAGTATCACCTACCATTAATCACTAATCCTTAATCACTAACCCCTAA
>ULNS01001681.1_pt1 | contig 19280 bp, 15 predicted proteins | sample 1951981 | NCBI WGS metagenome assembly ULNS01 (sample SAMEA4835583, study PRJEB28245) | human gut metagenome | biome: gut microbiome; material: fecal sample | place: Denmark | collected 2008
ACGGACGTCTGAAATTGCTGAAAACAGCTCATCTCATGCCCACGATGACCATAGCATTGGAAAACGAACAAACAAAACAAATTTTAATAAACAATGGAAATGAAAAAGTTAACTTATGAGGCACCAAAGGTACAGGTTTTCGGTGTCGAGACGCAGAACTGTTTTGCGTCGGGAGCTGAGACTCAAAGCATGAGCATCCAAGATGTAGATGAGTGGGATTCTTAAAATCAGACAGGCCATGAAGAAGAAATATTTGATTGCAGCCGCTCTCTTGGCAGTTTGCGGATGCCAAAAATCTAATGAAAGTCCTGTTGTTACAGGCAAAGCCGACAAGATTCAGGCTTATGTAGAGGACAATGCAGATACGAAGACCATCGCTACACCATCTGAGGACGGCAAGAGCCTTGATTTTGTTTGGGCTAAGGGTGATAAGATCAGTGTTGTTACGGCTTCTACGGATGTTAACGATTGGGGATATGAGGTCGGAACCAACAAATATACATCATTCGAATACACCCTCGACGGAGAAGGCGGAAACAAGGAAGGAACATTCTCTGCCACAACTGGCACTCCAGACGGAGAAAAGTATCTGGCCATATACCCACGCGAGGCAACATCTGGTGTCACCCGCAAAAATGCAATAAACATTTGTTACACAATTCCAATAGACCAGGTTTATGTTGAAAATGGATTCAATACCAAGTATGCTGTAATGTATGCAGAGTCTGACTCTAAAGAGAATATGACATTTAAACACTATAGCAGCGTATTGAAACTCAAGATGACCGCGACGGGAAAAGACTATGAAGGCACTAAAGTTACTGGAATAAAAGTTACTGCGACTCCAGAAAAACCTGACGAGATGCCTTCAATTTGCGGACGATCATATTTTAATAAAAGCGAGGGTAGCACTACTATAAACCATTGGAATGCATATATGGAAGGCGGGTATAATCAAAATAAAGTGATTAATTACTCCGTTCCAGGTGTAGCGCTTTCATCTAAAGAGGTTGAATTCAATATTGTATTCAACCCAGTACCTACAGGAAAGAATGACAAGGTCAACAATGTGATTTTCACGTTCGAAATTAAAACGGACCGAGGCACTATAACGAAGAAGACTAAGACACTTAAAGTACATAGAGGTGTCGTATATAACATGCCAGCGTTTGAGGTAAAACTTGCTCGTCAGAATGTTTATTTCTTTAATGATGAAGCGATTTCGGCGCCAAATCTTTCTTCTCCTATAGAAGGTACTGAAAACTTCACATCATTGACAATTAAGCCAAATGAAGTAATCGGAAAGATTACACTTGCAGAAACTGATCTTGTGGCTATTTCTGATTACATAGAAAAATATGGTTCTGAAGCTGGCGTAAAGCTTGATCTCTCAAAGGCTTACTACACCTCTAACGTTTGGCCTAACACATTCAGGAATAATAAGAAGCTTCAGAGTATCTCACTTCCATTGAACATTACTAAGGGTAGTGCAGCAGGAAGTGGAGATGGCGCAGCCCCATTCATGGGATGTACTAAACTTAGCGAAATCATCCTCGATGACGCAATGGTTTGGCTCCCAGACCAGTTCCTTAATGGCGTTCCGTCAATCAAAACCATTAATCTCACCAAGAAGGTGAGCAATATTCTTTGGTTGCAAAGCGATAGTAACGCGAATCTGGAAAATATCACAGTAGATAAAAACAACCCTCTACTCTATGCGGAAAACGGAGTGCTTTATCGTATGTATGGTGATAACAAAGTAAAATCGCTTCAATATATTCCTGTTGCAAACACATCAGCGCTTACAAAGGACGGAGAAGATTATGTCTATACACTTCCGAGCGATGTTTTATATATTTGCCAGGCTGCGTTCTTCTTCAACAAGAACATCACAAAGATAGTGGTTACAAATAAATTTGAGTCAATCGTTGGTGGTTATATCGTCGGATCAAACAAACTTAAGGTGCTTGACTTTAGTGCTCTAGACCATGTTCCATCTGTTCATGCCGATGCCGGAAAATTGTCCACAAAGGGCATTACGATTTGGTGTGCTTCAGACGATATGGTCACAAAATTCAAATCAGACGAAAAATGGTCTAAAGTTGCATCCGAATCAGGCTGGACATTCAAAGTAAAACCAGCCACCACAAAGAGCCAGGCTCCCGCTATCAGCAACCTCAACTCTTCCAAACCTGATTTCTCTTGGGAATAATTAGGATAACAAACTATAATTATCAGATAGACTGAGCATTACAACTCAGCCTATCTGTTTTATTCTTTCACAGAACATGAAGAAATTACTTTTGCTCTGCGCCCCGTTAGTGATGGCGTGCGGCAAGACGGAAATAATGCCGACGGAGAACAACAACACATTCAAGTTCAGCGTCACCGCAGAAACGGCATTGACAAAAACAAACCTGGGCAAAAATAGCGACGGGACATATTCATTGACCTGGACAACGGGCGACAAAATCGGACTTTTCGTGGCGGACCGGCAGGCGAACTGCAAACTCGCGTTCGCGGATGGGAAGTTTTCGGGCGAGCTGATCGCGGGCAAACCGAGCGCGGCATCGGTGAATTATCTCGCGTACTATCCGTATTCGTCCACTTCTGGCGACGGCTATATGGTCAGCAACGAGATCGCGAATATCCAGCATATGCCTTTCGACGGGACTTCGGATTTTATGTTTACGGACGCCGTTGCAAACCAGTATGACGAGCGTAACATGCCGACTGATATGAAGTTAGCTTTCGCGCACCACCTGTTCGGAATCGTCGAGGTCTATGTCAATTCTACGGATGATGAGCTTAAGGGTGAGAAGATTTTGTCGGTTACGTTGTCTTCTGAGAGTACGGTGCTGAGTGGTACCTATACTTTCGACCTTGCGAATACTGGCGTTGCACCGAAGTTCGATGCGAACAGGAGTTATAAGAATGTGACGTCGGAGTATAGAGATCCGCAGGCGTTGTTAGACGGAAACCATGCGTTTCAATTCGTTGCGAATTCGTTTACTGATGTCAGCGACTTGACATTGACAGTCAAGACTACTCATTATACATTTACGAAAAAAGCTGGGGCGGCGGTGTCGCTTAAGGCTGGCGAAGTCACTGTTCTTCCTACGGTTACAATTTCAGGTACTGGAGAGAAGAGAAAAAAGGTGCTTTCTTATTTCGGGGACAGTATCGCAAGTAAAGATTTGCACGATTATTTACAGGGACTTCTCGGCGAGGACTGGGATGTTTATATGAATGGTATTCCTGGCGCTGGGGACTTGAATGTCGCTGCTGCCGTGGGATGCGTAGATCTTACTTTCGATGAGTCGTTTACATTGCCGGCAGATGGAACTGAGGTGGAGTGCGGTAAGATTTCTGCGCTTGAGAATCTTGCTGGGGTCAAGGGTATGTACAATGTGTTTAGCAAATATTGGTTCAATGATCATTTTAAGCTTAATCCGATAACCGTGTATACTGATGAAGATGCTGTCGGAATCGAGTGTGAGTTAAGTTGTTCTTATGAGTATGATAATAATGGACATTCTATTCCTATTCCCCCATTCTATTTAAAGAGAGTGCACCCGACAGATCAGGCTACAGAGATAAAGGCGGGCAAATCACGCGTGAAGACTTATCAGGCTACTCATCTTCGTGATGCTGATGTGTTGTGTATCTATACAGGAACTAATAATAACTTTAAAGTATCTGATTATGAAGCAGTTGTGAATATACACAAGAGAATGCGCGATTTCATGACTGGTCCGGCTAAGGAGGATTATATCATTTGTGGATTCCATACCAACAGGTATGTTGAAAAGTGGATTATGTGGACTAAAGAGTATGCTGAAATCATGGAGCAGGCTTTCGGAAAGGATCACATGCTTGATTATAAGCTACTCGGGCTGGATATCGATAAGAATCACGTTCCAGTACCGTCCGGGTTCAATGCTGATGTAACATTCTCTAATATGGACACTGCTACGGAAGCAGAGAAACAGGTTTACTATGAGAAGGCATTGAACTTATCTAAAAAGGTTGGTACCCGCGATTTTAGTGTCACGGAAACTGACGAGGCGAAGGAAAAGCTCAATGCTAAGGATCGGGACAATGTCAAGGTATTCGAGTGGCCGGCATCATGGTGGGGTAATTACGACAATAACGTCCACCCTAATAAGGAGGGCTACAACGTTATGGCGAATTTGGTCTACGAAAAGATGAAAAATTTAGGATACTTAGACTAATCGATAACAATCTAGACAATACCCATAGTCTTTTAGCATAGATGAATGCTATTAAAATAAAGTATTCTGGGCTCCCCATAGTTGTGATAACCGCAGGGGAGCCCTTATTTTTTCGCGCTGATTCTTTCGGAATAAATCATTTGAGCAAGAATGTCAGGAAGTCTCGGGATATTATATTTATCATCTATCAATAGATTGTTCAGGGATGGTCTTGGAGTTCGTCGAAGAAGAAGAGGATATCTCCAGAAATAAACCGAAGTTCAGATAATTAATGCTAAATTTGAAACAGTAACCAAAGAATAACAAATGACTGAAAAGACACTGATTGTCGCAACTGCGATATTATGCGCTTTCGGATGGTCCTGTTGCAATTCGACACAAGACCAGGCCGAAAAGTTGAACGCGGAAGCGGCCAAAGAGTACCTGACCCCTATCAGACCCGCTTCTGAGGGCCGCAACCCTTGCTGGAATGAGTTCTGCAAGAAGTTTACCTATGCCCCGACTTTCGATATAAAACCCTCAGAAGGAGCTGTCGCCTATAGGTTTAAGGTCAATGCTGAAGAAGGTTCCGGTGAATGGTCTTTCACTTCATCAGATCCTACTACAGACCTCTCCCCTATTTGGGCTTCCATCCCACCTTCCAAGGTCAAGCTGACCGTGCTTGCACTCGATGATAATGACAATGTGAAAGACACTGTGTATCAGCGCAGTTTCCTTAGGGATTTTTCTTTCGAAGGGCCATATAATTCTAATGTGAGACCTTATAAGGAGGCTGCCATAATGGCTGCCCTTTATATCCACAAGACATCAGGTGTACAGAAATTCAAAGAAACATTGACACCAGACCTGGACCTTTACTCGCATTTCACCTATGCGAACAAGGTCATCGGCGGTCTCATCCGCGTTGAAGCTAAAATCGCGAAATATGTACCGGCATTGAAAGAAGACGCTCTGCTGATAGCGAAGAATGCGGCGCAGTACCTCATGGAACAGAGCCGTCCCGAAGGCGACAGACTGGAGTTTTTCCCTCCTACATATTACGGGGACAAGGTTGCTTCCAAGAAGGACTGGAATGTAGGCAGAACCATGACCATGGATGCTTGTTATTCCGGAAACGCTTTCCTCGACCTTTTCGATGTCACCGGTGATTCACTTTATTATGACAGGGCGTTGAAAATCGCTGATACGTTCGCCAAGATTCAGAACGAGGACGGTTCCTTCCCTATAAAGGTGTTTTTCGAGACCGGAGAGCCCGTAAACGGAGCCAAGGCTATGTTGCACCCGATTCTCAACTATACGCGTCGTCTGGAGCGTGAATATGGCATTACGAAGTATGCCGACATGAGCGACCGAGCTGCAAAATGGATGAAAGAGGTAGCACTGGAGACTTTCGATCTTACCGGACAGTTCGAAGATGTCACTGTAGAGGGTTTGAAGCCATATCAGAATCTTACGAACTGCACGGCTGCTCCATACGCGTCGTATATTCTGAACGGGCATCCGACTTCTGAGGAAATAGAGGATTCCCGCGACCTTATCCGTCTGAGTGAGGACCAGTTCGTGCATTGGAATGCCCTGCCTAATAAGAACGGCGTGCGGCCTATCGCTACTCCTTGCGTTTATGAGCAGCACCGTTATCAGGTCCCGGTGGACAACAGCACTTGCAACGTGGCCAATGCTTATCTCGACTTGTATGAGGCTACCGGAGACAAACTGGCTTTTGCGAAGGCCAAGGCTCTCATCGATAATCTCACTGTGGTTCAGAACATTACGAACGGACAGATTCCTACTACTTTCGATTTAAGAGATCCTGAGCGCAACAAGAAGCGGTCTTACTGGATAAATTGTTCCAACGCTTCCATAACCATTCTGCTGCGTATGGCTGAATTGGTAGGAGAAGAGTAGTCCGATAATCAAAAAAAACCAGGCACCGGAAACATAGTTCTGATGCCTGGTTTTATTGTGATAAGGTCTGCCGCTATGCCAATCCTCTGAGGAGGTTGGACATATTCACCTTCTTGTCTATCATTGCGCGAAGTTCTGAAATAGGTACTCTGACCTGTTCCATCGTATCACGGTCACGTACTGTGACGCAGTTGTCATTGAGAGAATCATGGTCCACAGTCACGCAGAACGGAGTTCCGATAGCGTCCTGACGACGGTATCTCTTGCCGATGCTGTCCTTCTCGTCATACTGGTAATTGAAATCATATTTGATCTCATCAACGACTTTCTGAGCGAGTTCAGGAAGGCCGTCTTTCTTGAGCAATGGAAGCACAGCAACCTTGATAGGAGCGAGCGGTGCAGGAATACGGAGCACAACTCTGGATTCGCCGCCCTCGAGTTCTTCTACCGTGTATGAATGAGCCAAAACAGACAGGAACATACGGTCCACACCGATAGATGTCTCTACGCAATACGGAGTATAGCTTTCACCTGTCTCCGGATCGTAGTACTGAATCTTCTTTCCTGAGAGTTTAGCGTGGTTGCCGAGGTCGAAATCAGTTCTTGAATGGATACCCTCGAGTTCCTTGAAACCGAATGGGAAATTGAACTCGATATCAGTTGCAGCATTGGCATAATGAGCAAGCTTCTCGTGGTCGTGGAACCTGTAATTTTCTGCGCCCATACCGAGATTCACGTGCCAGTTCATACGGGTTTTCTTCCAATACTCGAAGAATTCCATCTCTGTTCCAGGCTTGCAGAAGAACTCCATTTCCATCTGCTCGAACTCCCTCATGCGGAAGATGAACTGACGGGCTACAATCTCGTTTCTGAAAGCCTTGCCTATCTGGGCGATACCGAAAGGAATCTTCATACGGCCGGTCTTCTGCACGTTGAGATACTCTATGAATATACCCTGTGCTGTTTCAGGACGGAGATAAATCTTGTCATCAGCATTGCCGGTATTGCTGATCTGGGTGCTGAACATAAGATTGAACTGACGCACATCTGTCCAGTTCGCTGTACCTGAAATAGGACAAACGATACCGCAATCCAGAATAATCTGCTTGTACTCGTTCAGGTCATTGGCCTGCTCTGCAGCTACATATCTGTTGTGAACCTGCTCATATTTGGCCTTTTCACGGAGGATATTCGGATTGGTCTCACGGAATTTGGCCTCATCGAAGTTTTCACCGAACTTCTTACGTCCTTTCGCTACCTCTTTCTCGATCTTCTCCTCTATCTTGCCGAGATAATCCTCGATAAGATTATCTGCACGATATCTTTTCTTCGAATCCTTATTGTCGATAAGCGGGTCATTGAATGCAGCAACGTGTCCTGAAGCCACCCATGTCTTAGGGTGCATAAAAATACAAGAATCGATGCCCACCACATTCTCATGAAGACGGGTCATAGACTCCCACCAATATCTCTTGATGTTGTTCTTCAGTTCAACACCCATCTGGCCGTAGTCATAAACGGCTGCAAGTCCATCATAGATTTCGCTTGAAGGAAAAATGAAACCATATTCCTTGCAGTGCGCAACCAGGACCTTAAAAAGTTCTTCCTGTGTCATAACAGTTATATTAGTTTAATTATTTTCTTTGCAACCCACAAATGTAGTCATTTGGCACTTGTTTTCAAAGCAGGGCGGAATATTTCAGGGAAAGCGTTTTCTATCCCGTCAGTCGCAATCTGCCTCAGAGGCACAATAACAAAATCCCTTTCTGCCATCAGCGGATGAGGAACAGTCAGCCTTTCGGACGAAATCCGCCTGTCGCCGTACAGAAGTATGTCAATGTCAATGTTTCTGGAATGATACACCCGGCTGCCGTCCTCCCTGTATTCCATAACCTCGTTCCGGCCCAATTCCGACTCTATCTCCTTACACGTTTCCAATAACGACTCTGGGCTCACCGTACTGTCCACATTGACCCTTACAGCGCAATTCAAGAAGCTGTTTTCGGACTCGAATCCCCAAGGCTCAGTTTCAATGACGGATGATTCCTGCTCCACCCGTACTCCAGGCGTGGAATCCAGCATTGACAAAGCCTTTTCGATGTACAGGTTTCTGTCGCCCTGATTGGAGCCTAATCCCAAATAGACTTCTGTGGATCCGTTAGTCATCATCCAGTCCCAACTCTACTTTTGCCTCTTCAGAAAGCATGCTCTTGTCCCATGCAGGCTCGAAGACAAGGTCAATGCTGCAAGATTTGATGCCCGGAACATCCTCTACCGAAGCCTTCACATCCGCGAGTACCTCGTCAGCCATAGGACAGTTAGGCGCCGTGAAAGTCATCTTTACAAACACATCATGCGCCTTGTTTATAACCAGTTCATATATGAGTCCCAAGTCATAGACATTGACCGGAATCTCAGGATCATATACTTGTTTCAATGCCTTGATGACATCGGCATAGAACGGTGCTATCTCCTTGGCATCCTCCGCCGTCAGTATATCATTTTTATTATCTTCCATATTCATTATTCTTATTTGTATCCGCCTGACTACTTGTTTTCAAGTGCTACAGCCTTGATAGTCGCTATCATTGAAGCAAGTCCATTGGCCCTTGTCGGCGACAGATTTTCCTTAAGTCCGATTTTCTCAATGAAACCGAAATCTGACGAAGCTATTTCCTCCGGAGTTCTACCTGAATAAACGCTTATCAGAAGCGATATTATACCTTTAGTGATGATGGCATCGCTGTCAGCCTTGAAATAAATCCTCCCATCCTGAACTTTATAATCAAGCCAAACCCTTGATTGACAACCCTTTATAAGTTTATCTTCAGTCTTGCACTCTTCAGGATAGGCTTCGAGATTTTTACCAAGGTCAATGAGATATTCATACTTGTCCAGCCACTCATCATACATGGAGAAGGTATCAACCACCTCATTTTCAGCCTCCTGCAATGATTTATTCTCTTGCATAATATATTATAACATATTAGTAATCAACCTATTGTAGCATTTTCACAGCCTTATCCAAAGACTTTATGAAATACTCAGCTTCTTCCATGGTATTATACGGGGCCAATGAAAGCCTCAGCATGCCTGTGACTCCGAACCTGTCCATACAAGGCTCAGCGCACATCTGTCCGGATCTTGCCGCAATTCCCATCTTGTCGAGAATCAATGCCAAATCCTCGTGATGCGCACCTTTCACTGAAATTGAAAACAGAGGAATCTTCTCTTCCATTGATGAAGGTACTCCGTACAATGTAACCCTCTCATCCTTCAACAACTCTTCCATCAGGTATTCTTTCACCCCGTCACAGTACTTGGTCAATGATTCATCCCTCATCATCAATGCCATCTCTATCGCAGGCCTGAGTGTTGGAACTCCTGTGAAATTCTGGGTTCCAGCCTCGAACTTTTCAGGGAGCGGAGCATAAGTCGTACCGCTGAATTTGACAGTGGATATCATCTCTCCGCCACCCATGTAAGGAGGCATCTTGTCGAGCCATTTCTTCTTGCCGTAGAGGACGCCGACACCTGTCGCCGCATAGATTTTATGACCTGAAAACGCATAAAAATCGCAGTCAGTCTTAGTGACATTCATACCATGATGAACTATTCCCTGCGCCCCGTCGACCAACACCGGAACACCTTTCGAATGACAGATTTCTACAATTCTGTCAATGGGATTGACAATTCCGAGCACATTGGAAATCTGAGTGACAGCGACAATTTTAGTCCGCTCTGTTATCAGGGAGTTCAATGAATCGACCATCAGATGGCCAGAATCATCCACCTTCAATACCTTCAGCACGGCTTTCTTTCTCTGGCACATCATCTGCCACGGAACTATATCCGAATGATGTTCCACTTCAGAAACTATGACTTCATCCCCTTCTCCCACAAAAGCTTCTCCGAAAGAAAATGCCACGAGATTTATAGCTGCAGTAGTACCTGACGTAAATACTATCTCCTCGCGATGCTGTGCATTGAGAAACTGCCTGACATAATCTCGAGTATTCTCATATTCAGCAGTTGCTTCTTCAGACAGTCGATGTATTCCGCGATGTATATTGGCATTGGACTGAGTGGAAAGTCTATTCCACAAATCCAATACGGACTGTGGTCGCTGGGATGTGGCGGCATTGTCAAAATAAATCAATTGCTTTCCATAAATCTGACGGGAAAGCAACGGAAACATCTGACGTATTTCATTTACAGAAATCATAATCGGCCTGTTATTGTACAATTCAATCTGCAAATTTACTAAATTTGCAAGTAAAGTAATAATATTGATTCTAATATGTACGACTACATCAAAGGAAACATTTCCGAAATTTCCCCTACTGAAGTGATTGTGGAATGTTGCGGCATAGGCTACAGCATTATGATTTCTTTGCAGACTTACGATATTTTGAAAGACTGCTCGGAGGCTAAAATTTTCATCTACCACTATATCAGAGAAGATGACGAGCAGTTTTACGGATTCGCTACCAAAGACGAAAGAGAACTGTTCAAACTTCTCATCAGTGTTTCCGGCGTCGGTGTGGCATCTGCCAGGATGATGCTTTCTTCTCTTTCAGATGAAGAAATCAGAAATGCCATCATGGGAGAAGATGTGGCGAAAATAAAAAGTATAAAGGGAATAGGACTAAAAACATCTCAGCGTCTTATTCTCGATCTGAAGGACAAAATCATCAAAGGCGGCGGAGTCGATAAGGCCAATCTCACTATTCCTGACAGCAATAATAATATAGACGAAGCTACCACTGCTCTTCTGAATCTCGGATTTACTAAAGCCAATATCAGTAAAATTTTACCTTCTATACTGAAGTCAGAGCCACAGGCTTCGATTGAAACTATTATAAGGGAAGCATTGAAACGACTGTAGCAGTACTTCCCTATCTGTAGCAGATAGAATTAGAAAAGCGAATGTATATGTTCTATGTGGAACACTTACATTCGCTTTTTACTTTATACCATAAATATGAATTGATTTCTCAGTACTTCATGTCTTATTGCAGGAACAGAATAGCATCTCAAATCAGTTGTATTACCTTCCGAAATGAATCAGAAGAATAGAAATATCAGAAGGTGAAACACCAGAAATTCTGGAGGCCTGACCTATCGTGCGAGGAAGATATCTCTTTAGTTTTTGTCTGCACTCGATAGAAAGTCCTGAAATTTTATCATAGTCATATCCATCAGGAATAATCAGACTATCAAGATGAGAAATCTTATCAGCAAGTTGTTTTTCCCTTACTATATAACCTCTATATTTCAGAAGAATCTCAGCATTGTCCAATATCTCTCGAGAATAATTTTCAAATACCTTAGTTCTATAGTCAGTTAAGGCGTCATCCGAAATAGGCATCGACTGATTAAAAGACAATATCTGATAAGCATCATATAAGGAAGTAAACTTATTTGAATCTACTTCACCAAATGAGTATGGAGTAGAATCAGGAATCAACTCGATATCTCCATTTAATTCATCTAATAATTTTGTTCCACGTGGAACATTTTTAATAATAGAGGCATACTTTACATCCGGACGAGAAACTATATCGGTAATAAGTTTACTCTCCTTGATAGGAGTCTCCCCTATTGACTGAAGATAGTCATTGGCCTGAACCGCAGTAATATTATTAGAATCAGAAAAATCCACGAACTGCTGAATCCTATCATATTTACGTGAAGTATAAGAATATCTGAATTCATCAGCAAGGCCGATTTGATATGACTTGGAAGTGAGTCTGAAATCAGCATTGTCCTGCCTGAGAAGAATTCTATACTCGGCACGAGAGGTGAACATCCTATAAGGCTCATCAACACCTTTAGTAATCAAATCATCGATGAGAACACCAATATAAGATTCATCCCTGTTAAGTATAAACGGATCCTTTTCCTGAACAAGCAAAGAGGCATTGATACCGGCCATCAAACCTTGAGCAGCCGCTTCCTCATAACCGGTAGTACCATTGATCTGTCCCGCAAAGAAAAGACCAGGAACAGACTTCAATTCAAGTGTTGATTTCAACTGTAACGGGTCGAAATAGTCATACTCGACAGCATAAGCCGGCCTGAATATTTTTACATTCTCAAAACCATCGATTGCCTTGAGAGCCTTCAACTGAATATCAATCGGCAATGAAGACGAGAAACCCTGAAGATAATACTCATTGGTAGAACGTCCTTCAGGTTCAAGGAAAAGTTGATGAGAATCCTTGTCGGAAAAAGTACGCAACTTGTCTTCTATACTTGGACAATACCTCGGTCCTTTGCCATGGATAAGACCGGTAAAGAGAGGAGAATCACCAAAACCGGATTTCAATATGTCGTGTACTACTGTATTAGTATGGTATATAAAACATGGCATTTGCTCATTGCCGTTCTGGGCAGAAGACAAGAACGGAAGATATGAGAACTTCTCCGGATCAGCATCTCCATATTGATAAAGAGATTTGGAGAGATCTACTGAACGGATGTCAATTCTAGGTGGGGTGCCTGTTTTCATACGGGCAGTCTGAACACCGTAAGAGACGAGCTGTTCGGTAAGACCTGTCGAAGGAGACTCCCCTATCCTGCCTCCGGGAAAAGAATTTCTGCCAATGAAAATTTTTCCATTGAGAAAGGTACCTGTCGTCAAAACCACCGCGCGAGAGTGAAAAATAAGCCCGGTAGATGTACAAACGCCTGCAATTTTTTCATTCTCAAAGAGTAAAGAAGTTGCAGAATCAATGTAAAGTGTTAATTTACAATTACTTTCAAGAATTTTTCTCCAGTATAGAGAAAATTTGATTTTATCACATTGAGCTCTCGGACTCCACATTGCCGGTCCTTTAGACCTGTTAAGCATTCTGAACTGAAGAGTGGAAGCATCAGTCACGATTCCTGTGTAACCGCCAAGCGCATCTATTTCACGAACTATCTGACCTTTGGCAATTCCTCCGATTGCAGGGTTACAAGACATCTTCGCCAATCCTGTAAAATCAGAAGTTACCAGAAGAATAGAAGAGCCCATATTGGCAGCAGCCATAGCCGCTTCACATCCGGCATGTCCTCCCCCTACTACAATTATATCAAAATCATTGACCATAGTACTAATGTTCAATATGATTTCTTAAATCAAGATAATAGTTTTCTTTTTCTCTCATTATCTTCTGATCTTCCTCGGTATGGTCATCATATCCGATAAGGTGAAGAAGTCCGTGGACAATGACTCTGTTAAGTTCATCATCGAATTCAGTATTGTAGAAAAAAGCATTTTCCCGGACAGAGTCCACGCTGATGAACAAATCTCCGGAAAGAATATTCTTCTCACAATAGTCGAACGTAATGATGTCAGTGAAGTAATCATGCTGAAGATACTTCATATTGACATCGAGGATATAGGCATCGGAACAGAATATGATGTTCACAGCACCCAATTTCTTCACTTCACTCTCTGCAACAAGCTTAAGCCAGGCATTGTTCAACCGCCTATGATTGAACTTGAAATCCACATCCTGAAAATAATAAGAAACCATATCATTGAAATTTGTCGCAAATCTACTAAAAAGGGCCGAAGAAAAGGAAATAGAAAGAAAAAATTTGATTTGAAAAAGAATTATTTATAACTTTACGACACGAATGGAAAATAAAAAAACACATTGATATGGAAGTTAAAAAATCAGAAAAGGCAAGTCTTGAAAATAAGAGACTTCTCTTCACAGAGATAGGCTTTGTGGTTGCCTTGATTGCTATTTACTTCGCATTTAACTGGTCTTCAACCGAAAAAGAGGTTGCAACCCTCGAGGCTGAAGTAGCGAATGTAGAAGTAGAGGATATGGTTCCTATTACTCAGGAGACACCTCCACCACCAGAGGCAGCACCTAAGATTCCTATTTTGTCAGACCAGATTGATGTTGTCGATGATAATATCAAAGTGGATGACAATATGTTCCAGAACCTCGAGGATGACGCAAACTCAGGCGTGGAGATTATGGACTATATCGAAAGTGCACCGGAAGAGGAAACAGTGGAAGAAGAAGCCATTCCATTCCAGTTGGTAGAGGAAAAACCTTCATTCAACGGTGGCGATGCGAATGAATTCTCAAAATGGGTGAACTCAAAGCTCGTATATCCGGAAATCGCTAAGGAAAACGGTGTACAGGGTAGAGTAACACTGCAGTTCACTGTAAATGCTGACGGTACTGTATCGAATGTAAAGGTACTCCGTGGAGTCGATTCTTCACTTGACAAGGAAGCAGTGAGAGTCGTTTCAAGTTCTCCTAAATGGAAACCAGGAAAGCAGAGAGACCGTGCAGTCAAGGTTACATATACCTTCCCTGTGATATTCCAGTTGAGATAAAAACTAACAACACATAATAAGAATAAGGCTGTCCCTAATATAAAGGATGGCCTTATTTTTTGAAAGTGAATAATCTAAAATAATATGACAGAAAACGTAGAAAAAGCGGTTTTCGTAGGTATAATCACGAGTAATGACGAAGAAAGCAAGGTAATGGAATACCTTGATGAACTCGAGTTTCTTGCTGAGACAGCAGGAGCGACGAGGGACAAGAAATTCGTCCAGAGACTTGACAGACCGGACAATGCCACATATATCAGAAGCGGAAAACTACAGGAAATAGCTGATTACTGCGAGCAGAATGACATAAGATATGTGATTTTCGATGATGAACTGTCAGGTACGCAGCAGCGGAACATTGAAAAAATAATAAAGACAAGCAGTGTCATTGACCGTACAAGCCTTATTCTTGAAATCTTCGCGCAAAGAGCAAAAACTGCATACGCAAAGACTCAAGTCGAACTGGCCAAATATAACTATATGCTGCCGAGATTGGCCGGCATGTGGACACACCTTGAGAGACAAAGAGGTGGTATGGGTACGCGAGGCGGTATGGGTGAAACTCAGATCGAGATAGACAGGCGTATCGTGAAGGAGAGAATTTCCAAGCTGAAAGAGCAACTGAAAAAAGTGGACAAACAGATGGCCACACAGCGCGGAAACAGAGGTCAGCTCGTTCGTTTGGCACTGGTAGGATACACAAATGTAGGAAAGAGTACATTGATGAATCTGCTGTCCAAAAGCGACGTTTTTGCGGAAAACAAACTGTTCGCCACGCTTGACACTACGGTCAGAAAAGTGGTTCTGGAAAACGTTCCATTCCTGCTCAGTGATACAGTAGGTTTTATAAGAAAACTGCCTACACAGCTGATAGAAGCATTCAAGAGTACACTTGATGAAGTCAGGGAAGCTGACATTCTTATTCACGTAGTGGATATATCACATCCGGGTTTTGAGGAGCAGATGGAAGTGGTGGAAAACACACTTAGGGACATCAAAGCTGACAACAAACCTATATACGTGATTTTCAATAAGGTAGATGCATATACGTATGAAGAGTATGACGAGTTTTCACTTGAGCCTAAGGGTAAGAACAACAGGAGCCTGGAAGAGTTGAAAAACAGCTGGATAGCAAAGGAAAAGACCCCTTGCATCTTCATATCTGCCAAAGAGAAAATCGGCATTGACAAACTCAGGAACGACATATACAAGATGGTAGCTGAGATTCATGCTGGACGATACCCATTCAACAATTTCCTCTGGTAATCTTTGCGAGTCTTTTCGGTCTATATTCCTTTTCTCATCAGTCGTGTACGTCCAGCACACTCTTTCTTTGAAAAGAAATCTATCCTCGAAAACACTTCGCAAAACATAAAGATTATAAAAAAAGAGACCACCCTGAAGAAGGATGGTCTCTTTAAAGTTATGATAAGATTTACTATTCGCTGAATTTAGCGGCGAGGAACTCTCTGTTGAGACGGGCAATGTGATCAACAGAAATCCCCTTAGGGCACTCCATTTCACAAGCTCTGGTATTGGTACAGTTACCGAAGCCGAGTTCGTCCATCTTTGCAACCATCGCACGAGCTCTTTTTGCAGCCTCTGGGCGACCCTGAGGAAGAAGAGCGAGAGAACTTACCCTTGCAGCCACAAAGAGCATTGCAGAGCCGTTTTTACAGGTAGCAACGCAAGCACCGCAACCGACACAAGCAGCTGCATCCATACTCTTTTCAGCCTTGTCATGAGGAATAAGTAGAGCATTTCCGTCCTGTGCAGAACCGGTTCTTACAGAAATGAAACCGCCTGCCTGTAGAATCTTGTCGAATGCAGTTCTATCAACAACGAGGTCCTTGATTACAGGGAATGCAGCACTTCTCCAAGGCTCTACTGTAATGGTAGCACCATCCTTGAAATGACGCATAAACAACTGACAGGTAGTAACCTGATCATCTGGACCGTGAGCTCTACCGTCAATATAAAGAGAGCAGGCGCCGCAAATACCTTCGCGGCAATCATGGTCAAAAGAAACAGGACCGTCCCCCTGACATCCTCTGTCAACAGCTACAGGATCTTCACCCTTACGTACAAGCTGCTCGTTAAGAATATCAAGCATCTCGAGGAATGAAGCATCCTCTTCGATTCCGGTCACAGAGTATAATTTAAATTCACCTTTTGACTGGGCGTTTTTCTGACGCCATATTTTTAACTTGAAATCCATCTCTAATTAGTCTTTATAGTTTCTGGTAGCAACGTGAATATTCTCATAAACGAGAGGTTCTTTATGAAGTTCAGGAGCCTGACCTTCACCCTTGTACTCCCAGGCAGCTACATACATATAGTTTTCATCGTCACGTTTGGCCTCACCTTCCGGTGTCTGGCTTTCTTCACGGAAATGACCACCGCAAGACTCATTTCTATTGAGAGCATCAGTAGCCATCAGCTCACCGATGTCGAAGAAGTCCTCAAGACGAAGAGCCTTCTCAAGTTCCTGATTGAACTCATACTGCTTGCCAGTTACGCGTACAGTCTTCCAGAATTCCTCACGGAGAGCCTTGATCTGCGCAATACCCTCTTTGAGGCCTTCTGCTGTACGTGCCATTCCGACATGCTCCCACATGATGTGGCCGAGTTTCTTGTGAATAGCGTCAACAGGCTCAGTTCCTTTGACAGCGAAGAGTCTGTCAATGCGGGCCTGAACTGCTTTCTCTGCTGCTTCGAACTCTGGAGCTGAAGTATCAGTCTTAGGCTCAGCAAACTTATGAGAAAGATAGTCACCGATTGTAACAGGAAGGATAAAGTATCCGTCAGCAAGACCCTGCATAAGAGCAGAAGCACCAAGACGGTTTCCGCCATGATCAGAGAAGTTAGCCTCACCGATAGCGTAAAGTCCAGGAATAGTAGTCTGAAGATCGTAATCAACCCAGATACCACCCATTGTATAGTGGATAGCAGGATAAATCATCATAGGCTCTTCCCATGGGTTTGAAGCCGTAATCTTCTCGTACATCTGGAACAAGTTACCGTAACGCTCTGCAACTCTCTGTTTTCCAAGTCTTTCGATAGCGTCTTTGAAATCAAGGAAAACTGCGAGGCCTGTCTCATTGACACCGAAACCTGCATCACATCTTTCTTTTGCTGCACGTGAAGCAACGTCACGAGGAACGAGGTTTCCGAAAGCAGGATAACGACGCTCGAGATAGTAATCTCTATCCTCTTCAGCTATCTGAGACGGTTTGATTTCGTGTTTGCGGAGTTTCATCACGTCTTCCATCTTCTTAGGAACCCAGATACGGCCGTCGTTACGCAAAGACTCTGACATAAGAGTAAGTTTGCACTGCTGTTCACCGTGCACAGGGATACAGGTAGGATGGATCTGTGCAAAAGCAGGGTTTGCAAAATAAGCACCCTTACGGTAGCACTGCATAGCAGCTGAACCGTTGCTGTTCATCGCATTGGTAGAAAGGAAGTAGGTTCTTCCGTAACCGCCTGTAGCAATTACCACAGCATGAGCACCGAAGCGCTCGAGCTTACCGGTAACAAGATTTCTTGCAATGATACCCTTGGCTTCACCATTTATAACTACAAGGTCGAGCATCTCGTGACGAGGATAGCTCTTTACTGTCCCGGCTGCAATCTGTCTGTTGAGCGCAGCATAAGCGCCAAGAAGAAGCTGCTGACCGGTTTGTCCCCTTGCATAGAAAGTACGGCTTACCTGCACACCACCGAAAGAACGGTTAGCAAGATATCCGCCGTATTCCCTTGCGAAAGGAATACCCTGAGCTACGCACTGGTCAATGATGGCTGCGCTGACTTCAGCGAGACGATAGACATTGGCTTCTCTGCTTCGGTAGTCACCACCTTTGATGGTGTCGTAGAAGAGACGATAGACAGAGTCATTGTCGTTCTGATAGTTCTTGGCTGCATTGATACCACCCTGAGCCGCAATAGAGTGCGCGCGGCGAGGAGAATCACTGATGCAGAAAACCTTAACATTATAACCGAGTTCACCGAGAGTGGCAGCTGCAGAAGCTCCACCAAGACCGGTGCCGACTACAATGATTTCGAGTTTTCTCTTGTTGTTAGGACTGACAAGTCTAATTTCTGATTTCCTTTTGGTCCATTTTTCGGCCAAAGGTCCGTCAGGAATCTTTGAGATAAATTTATCGGCCATTTTATAGTTATTATGAATATATTGTACAATTATTCTGCAAGTTTAGTGATTTTTGGCGGAATAACCTTAGAATATCACCAAATTTGAGCAAAAATAAGACATATTCCCCAGAAACATCTGCAAAGCCTGCAAATCATCAGAACAATGTATTCTGAATATACTCAGGTTCATCACCAGTTTCTCTGTCTATACCGAGGTGCTTATATGCCAGATCAGTAGCAATTCTACCCCTTGGAGTGCGCTGTATGAAGCCTTCTTTTATAAGGAAAGGTTCATAAACTTCCTCGACAGATCCCTGGTCCTCGCCTACAGATGTGGCAATAGTGCTCACGCCGACAGGACCGCCCTTGAACTTGGCGATGATGCTGTAAAGAATCTTATTGTCTATCTGGTTCAGACCGCGCTTGTCAATGTTAAGAGCATTGAGCGAAAACTTCGCAATTTCCAGATCAATGTGCCCGTTTCCCTTTACTTGGGCGAAATCCCTCACGCGGCGCAGCAGAGCATTTGCAATACGTGGCGTACCGCGGCTTCGCATAGCTATCTCCAACGCGGCATCGTCATCAATCGGGACATTCAACAGAGCGCTGTTCCTTTTTACTATACGCACGAGTTCAGA
>ULNS01001145.1_pt1 | contig 18962 bp, 9 predicted proteins | sample 1951981 | NCBI WGS metagenome assembly ULNS01 (sample SAMEA4835583, study PRJEB28245) | human gut metagenome | biome: gut microbiome; material: fecal sample | place: Denmark | collected 2008
TGTTGTAGGTTCGAGCCCTACTCGGGGAGTTTTTTAGTATAATATATGGTGACATAGCCAAGTGGTAAGGCCCCGGTCTGCAACACCGTCATCGCCGGTTCAAATCCGGCTGTCACCTCTCTTAAAAGGACTACATCAGTTTATGATGTGGTCTTTCTTTTATATAATTTGCAAATAAAATATATTGTGAATTTTATTTAATATACGTAATATATGTTGCAAAGATTTCATTATTTTTAAATTTTCTACATTACTTTTCAGGATGCTACACTAAATTAATAAAGAGAAATATAAGTCTGATAAACAGAATTATATTTCTCTTTTTTAACAACTCTTATCCTTTTTTGAATAGTTGTAGTAGTATTATTATTCCTCTTCAGGATATTTCATACCCCATTCGGTTCTTATATCAGACATGATTTTCATAACATCATATGTATACTGACTGTGAATGAGGTTTTCTATTTCATCGGATGATGCAGAGTTTATGGCTTTTTCCATATCACATACTTCGTAATAAAGTGCATCTGATGTATCACCTGCATCAATTACTTCTTTATGACCATTCTCTGTGTATGTAATAGTTGCCTGCATTCCTCTTGGATACTCAAAGATTTCTACATATGCTTTGTCAAAAGATAGTGTAGCGCGTTTTGGCTGCTTGGAATGTAGAGATAATGTGACTGTTGCCATCTCGGCAGCATCATTCATAAGCAGAATGCCTGCCTGTTCATCAACACCGGTCGGAGCATATCTAACCTGTGACAATACATGCGACGGTGTTTCCTTGAAGAACCAGCGGATGAGAGAAAGTGAGTAAACACCAATATCAAGCAGTGCTCCTCCTGCAAGCTTACGGCTGAAAAACCTATTTGTCATATTGTAATCTTTGTAGCTTCCAAAATTGACCTGAATTAAATTGAGTCTGCCGAGTTGTCCACTTGAAATTATTTTATTTAACTTTTTATAAACAGGCATATGATATATAGTCATGGCTTCAGCAAGAATTACGTTATTTGCTTTGGCCAATGAGATTGCCTCATCGAGCTCTGTAATATTTAATGTGATAGATTTCTCACAGAGTACATGCTTTCCATTAGAAAGGGCTTTTCTTAAATAATTAATGTGAGTATTGTGTGGAGTGGAGATGTAAATGATATCCACATCAGGATCATAAAAGACGTCATCAATGTTGTCATATACCTTTGAAATGCCATATTTTTGTGCAAAAGCTTGAGCCTTTTCATGAGTCCTGTTGGCAACTGAATAAAGAGTGCGCCCTTCCTTTGAGAGAGCCTGCGCGAGCTCATTAGCTATTACGCCGCAGCCGAGTGTGGCCCAATTAAGCTGTTTCATATGAATTCCTCCTTTTTTAATAAGGTACTGTAGCTGTGAAGATATATAAATTATTACAAATTCAGCTAAATTACATAATATCAACTTAAATCATAAAATATAATTAAATCAAAAATATTCAAATCATAAAATATGCACCGAAATCACAATATATGTACCTTAATGAAGATATTCTAGCATGATGATTTATGAATTACAATATATTTAGAAATGAAACAGTCAAAATCAGTCAAAGTTAGATTGATGCAAAATCTAAATTAGTCAATTTGAACTATTAATATTAATTATAAATTAGTAATAGAAAAGATACTAAAAATAGTAATTAGACAAGTATTAATGATATATATGGTATATTCTGCACAAAAATGAATGTTGCATTTGCATATATTGCACAATTTTAAAACTTGCTTTATATATTTTCAACAATTTTTAGTGTGATTATTTGTGAATATAAATGACTGATTATGATTGACAATGACGGATTATGAAAATATAATTATACTACAAGTTAAATGAATGTTGAAATGTTTAATACAGTAATTTGAAAATGAGCATTAAATAAATGGCTTATAAAATAAGTCTTTTAATAGTTTGATAAACAGGGGGGATTAGATGCTGGCGGAAGATAGATGCAAAAAAATACTCGATATATTAGATTCGATGGGAAGTGTGACTGTTCAGCAGCTTATGGATGAGCTTGATACATCCGAGTCAACAATCAGGCGTGATCTGGTTGCAATGGACAAGAAGGGTTATCTCACCAAGGTACATGGTGGTGCGATTGCAAATAATACGAATATCCATACTCAGGATGAGAAGGTTATCAACAGGCTTAAGCAGAATCGCAGCGAAAAGGAACAGATTGCCAGATATGCGGCATCACTTATTGTGGATAATGATTTTGTTTATATAGATGCCGGTACTACAACGGCAGTCATGATTGATTATATTACTGCAAAGAATGTGGTTTTTGTTACAAACTCTCTGACTAATGCCAAGAGAATTTCCGATAGGGGATATACAGTATATATTCTGGGTGGCGAGTTCAAGTCTACTACTGAGGCTATTGTCGGAGATGAGGCCGTTGTGACGCTCGATAAATACAATTTTACGAAGGGCTTCTGGGGAACCAACGGAATTACTGTGAAGAATGGATTTACGACTCCGGAGATAAAGGAGGCCATGATTAAAAAGAAATCCATGGAGAATAGCAAGGAGAAATACATTCTTGCGGATGACAGTAAGTTTTCACAGGTATCAAGTATCAAGTTTGCTGATTTTGAGGATGCTGTAATTATTACAAATGCACTAAGCAATGACAACTATAAGAAATACAAAAATATTAAGGAGGTCTAACATGATTTATACGGTTACTTTTAATCCATCACTAGATTATATAGTTGATGTAACAGATTTTAAGACAGGAGTGGTCAATAGAACGACTGGAGAGAAGATTTTTGCAGGTGGTAAGGGCATCAATGTTTCCATGGTTCTTAAGAATCTTGGAATGAGCAATACTTCACTTGGTTTTACAGCGGGTTTTACAGGAAATGAAATTAAAAGACTTCTAGGAAAAAAAGGTGTTGATACTGATTTTATAGAGGTGGAGGATGGTATTTCACGTATCAATGTGAAGCTTCGCTCAAATGAGGAATCTGAGATTAATGGTCAGGGACCGGTAATCACTGAGGACAACATTAAAAAGCTTTATGAGAAGCTTGACTGCTTAAAGGAGTCTGATGTGCTTGTGCTCGCAGGAAGTATTCCTGATGTGATGCCTTCATCAATGTATATGGATATTATGAAGCATCTTGAGGGCCGTGGAATAAATATCGTGGTTGATGCGACAAGAAATCTGCTCACAAATGTGCTTGCATATAAGCCATTCCTCATCAAGCCAAACAATCATGAGCTCGGTGAGATATTCGGGGTTGAGATTACAGACAAGGACGATGTGATAAAATATGCAAAGAAGCTTCAGGAGCAGGGCGCAAGAAACGTGCTTGTCTCAATGGCAGGTGACGGAGCAGTGCTTGTGACCGAGGATGGACAGGAATTTAAGGCACAGGCTCCTAAAGGAAAGCTCAAAAACTCTGTAGGCGCAGGTGATTCGATGGTAGCCGGATTTGTTTACGGATACCTCAAATCAAATGATTATAAGCAGGCATTTATTTATGGAGTATGTACAGGAAGTGCAAGTGCGTTTTCTGAGGAGCTGGCTACAAAGCCTGAGGTTGAAGCACTTATTGATAAATGGGACAGTGCTTCCAATTAAACAAACGGTATCAAAAAGGTTGATATAAATAATTAATATATTCTATTAGGAGGAATGATGTATGACAATCAGGGATTTATTGGCAGCTGAGAGTATCAATTTGAATGGTACGCCTGCCGGAAAAACCGAAGCATTGAATCAGTGTATTGATTTGATGGCAAAAAGTGGCAAAATAGCCGATGTGGAGAAGTATCGAAAGGGTGTTTTTGCAAGAGAGGATGAAGGCACAACAGGAATTGGAATGGGTATAGCAATTCCTCATTGCAAGTCTGATGCTGTTACTAAAGCAGGTCTTGCGGCAATGGTTGTAAAAGATGGGGTTGACTTTGAATCACTCGATGGTACACCTGCAAAGATTATTTTCCTTATCGCTGCACCAAACACAGAGGATAATGTGCATCTTCAGGTGCTTAGCAAGCTCTCTGTTATGCTGATGGACGAGCAGTTTACAAATTCTCTTATCAATGCCGGTTCAGTTGATGAGTTTTTAAATATCATCGATAGCGCTGAAAAAGCAAAGGATGAGAAAGAGGCTGCCAAAGAGGAAAAGGAGAAAGAGCCTGTTGAGGTGAAGAAGGACGATGTATTTATCGTTGCAGTTACAGCCTGTCCTACAGGAATTGCCCATACTTATATGGCTGCTGAGGCTATCGAGAAAAAAGCCAAGGAGCTTGGATATCAGGTAAAGGTTGAGACAAGAGGCTCAGGCGGAGCCAAAAATGTGCTCACAGATGATGAAATCGCAAAGGCTGCCGGTGTTATCGTTGCCTGTGATACAAATGTACCTACAGACCGCTTTGACGGAAAGAAGGTTATTGAGTGTCAGGTTTCTGACGGAATCAATAAGGCAGAAGAGCTTATAAAGAGAATTGCTTCCGGTGATGCTCCTGTATTTAAGGCATCAGGTAAAAAGGAGGCTTCACATTCATCAGTTGGTGGAAAGGAGAGCGTTGGACATCAGATTTATAAGCACCTGATGAATGGTGTTTCACATATGCTTCCATTCGTAGTTGGTGGTGGTATTCTTATCGCAATCGCATTCCTTATCGATGGATTCAGTGTTGACCTTAATTCACTGCCGGCTGACCAGAGAGCAAATTTTGGTACTATTACACAGGCCGCAGCACTGTTTAAGGGAATCGGTGGAACAGCATTTGGATTTATGCTTCCTATCCTTGCAGGCTTTATCGCCATGAGTATTGCTGACCGTCCTGGTCTTGCAGTTGGTTTTGTAGGCGGTTCAATCGCAGCAAACGGTACATCAGGCTTCCTTGGAGCACTTGTAGCAGGTTTCGTAGCAGGATATATTGTGCTCCTCTTAAAGAAGGTATTTTCTAAACTTCCGGAGAGACTTGATGGTATGAAGCCGGTTCTGCTTTATCCGCTGCTTGGTATATTCCTGGTAGGCGTTATAATGCAGTTTGTAGTTGAGCCTCCAATCGGAGCTTTAAATACAGCTATCAACAATGGTCTTAATGGACTTAACGGTGCAAGCGCAGTAGTGCTCGGAGTACTTCTCGGAGGAATGATGTCAGTAGATATGGGTGGCCCTGTAAACAAAGCCGCTTATGTATTTGGTACAGCTTCAATCGCTGCCGGAAACTACAATATCATGGCAGCAGTTATGATTGGTGGTATGGTTCCACCACTCGCAATCGCTCTTGCAACAATCTTCTTCAAGAACAAGTTCACAGCAGAGGAGAGAAAGGCAGGACCTACAAACTTTATCATGGGATTATCATTTATCACAGAGGGTGCAATCCCATTCGCAGCATCTGATCCGCTTCATGTCCTTCCGGCATGTGTAGTCGGTTCAGCAGTGGCAGGTGGACTTTCAATGGCATTTGGATGTACACTCATGGCACCTCACGGAGGAATCTTCGTAGTTCCTACAATCGGAAATCCGTTAATGTATCTTGTTGCATTAGTAATCGGATCTTTCATTGCATGTGGATTACTCGGATTACTCAAAAAGAAAGTAAGTGAATAAGCAATCCTCAATTATCATTTTTTAATCCAACCTATAAACTAATCAACAAAGGCACTGCTTCGGCGGTGCCTTTGTTGTTATGTTGTGTATTAAAAATTAAAAGTATAAACATTCTCTGAAATAACAGCCTCATGCCTTGACGAGTGAATTTTCGAAGCATAAAGTATTATTAAGATGTAACTATTCAGAAAATAAACATTAATAAACAGTGAGGCATAAAATGGGCAAGGTTATAGGTATAGATTTAGGAACAACAAACAGCTGTGTGGCAGTATTGGAGAACAATCAGCCGGTAGTCATAACTAACAGCGAGGGTCAGAGAACAACTCCGTCTGTAGTGGCTTTTACAAAAAATGGAGAGCGACTGGTTGGCGAGGCTGCAAAGAGGCAGGCAGCAGTCAATGTGGATAGAACATTTTTCTCAATAAAGAGACAGATGGGAAGCGATTTCAGGGCAAAAGTGGACGGAAAGCTGTATTCAGCTCCTGAGATCTCTTCTATGATTCTCAGAAAGCTGAAAAAGGATGCAGAGGACTATATCGGTGAGACTGTAACTGACGCCGTAATTACTGTTCCTGCATATTTTTCGGATGCGCAGAGGCAGGCAACTAAGGATGCAGGAAGGATTGCTGGGCTTAATGTGCTTCGAATCATAAATGAGCCAACCTCTGCGGCACTCGCATATGGACTGGACCACGGACAGCAGCAGAAAATTCTTGTCTACGACCTCGGAGGAGGAACCTTCGATGTGTCTGTTATCGAAATAGGGGACAATCTGATAGAGGTGCTTGCCACAGCCGGTGATAATCATCTGGGTGGAGATGATTTTGATGAGAGAATCACCAATTATCTTGTCACAGAGTTTTACAGACAGCAGAATGTGGATCTGAGAAAGGATAATACTGCTATGCAGCGTGTCAGGGAGGAGGCTGAGAAGGCAAAAAAAGTGCTTTCATCCTCATCCTCAACCACTATCAACCTGCCGTTTATCACCACTGTAAAGGGACAGCCGGTCCACATGGAGATGAATCTCACAAGGGCTGAGTTTAATGAGATAACAAAGGATCTGGTGGAGAGAACGGCCATTCCGGTAAATCAGGCACTTTCAGATGCGGGGATTTCCGCAGCAGAGCTTGGAATGGTGCTGTTGGTAGGAGGCTCGACCCGTGTGCCGGCTGTTGTTGAGGAGGTCAGAAGAATTACAGGAAAAGAGCCTTCACACAACCTAAATCCTGACGAGTGCGTGGCACTCGGTGCAGCAGTACAGGGTGGCAAGCTCGGTGGAGCAATTGTCGCAGGCAGCAGTGCGGCAGAGATTATACTGATGGATGTCACACCGCTTTCACTCGGAATTGAGACAGTTGGTGGTGTCTCAACCAAAATTATTGACAGAAATACGACTATTCCTACGAGATACAGCCAGATTTTTACAACTGCAGGAAGCTTCCAGACCTCTGTGGATATAAAGGTACTGCAAGGTGAGAGGCAGTTTGCAAGGGACAATAAGCTGATTGGAAACTTCAGGCTAAAGGGCATCAAGCCGGCTCCGGCAGGTGTGCCGCAGATAGAGGTGACGTTTGATATAGATGCAAACGGCATTGTGCAGGTTTCTGCAAAGGACCTGGGCACAGGAAAGCATCAGGAGATTACGATTACCGCAAGCTCAAATTTGTCTGATTCTGAGATTGAGCAGGCAATCCGCGAGGCACAGGAGTATGAGGCAACAGACGGACAGAGAAAGGCTTATATTGATGCAAGAAGTGAGGCTGATACGCTTGTGCGACAGGTGGAAAACGTTATGGCTGACAAGGAAAAAAGAAAGGCTATGGACAGCGCACAGAAAAAGAGTGTGAAATCGTCACTTTCATATGTGAAGAAGCTTATTTCAAGGACAAAGCCCGGAAATGTGAGCGAAGAGCAGGCCGCAGAGATAAAGCATGCGGCAGACGAGCTGAGAAATGCGGCAGCGGGATTGATTTAATTATAGTAACTACTATTATTCATTTGGCTATTTACGAGAAGCGGATTTTCATATAAAATATGGGTAAGTGGTGAGTATTCAGAAACACCCTGAATAGTTATAATGTTAATTTAAATCCGAGGAAATAGAAAATGAATGCGAACGATAAAACAGAAAAGGTACTAAGAGAAATTCATATCATGCTCTCAAAGGCGGAGCCGTATAAGCCGGAGCCGAGCAGGGTGATCATAAACAAGCAGCAAATGATAGATTTACTTGCTGAGCTGAATAAGTGTATATATGCAATGCAGGATGAGTATGAGCTTACTGAGCAGAGTCGCAATCACGCAGAGAGAGAGTTCAGAAAGAAGGGTGATCAGATAGTCTGGGATGCAAGCAGAAAGGCTGAGGATGTGTATGCAGCATCGGTTATCTATACGGATGAGGCGCTTTCAAGAGTGCGTGATATCATCAATGATACCAACGAGTCACTTGAAAAGCTGTGCAAGAATATGAAGGATAAGATTGCAGAACAGGAGAAGATAGTTAAAACTAACCAGTATGAGCTCAAGGGACAGCTTCAGGATTTGTCCGATACGGAGAAGTATCTTAAGATTATCGATGACAGAAATAAGGAGATAGAACGTCAGAAAAATGCAGGTAAGCCAGTAGAGGAGCGTACTATTGACAAGGAAGAGAAGTCTATCTATGCAAACAGACAGACTGAAATCAAGGTAAATATGGATTATATCAGAAAACTGGGACTTGCTGAGGGCGAGGACCTGGGAGATGGTGTAGTGGGTGAAGTGAAGCTTGCAGACGATACACCTGATGCCGGATCAAATCATGGCAATGATAAGGATGAAGCCAAGGATGCCGGCAATCCACCTGTTATCAACACAATGGAAGGGAAGGAGCTCACAGCCGGCATCCACAGAATGTGGCAGAGCATCACCGGAAATAAAGGGAAATGAAACACACATATGTAATATAAAGCAGCAGTTCAAAACAGAACGGCTGCTTTTTGGCTTATATTTAAAAGTAGGTAATATTAAGCAGATTTTAAGAAAAACAAAGTGGATAATCTGATAAAATATAGCTGACTAACGGCAGGAGAAGGTTTCTAATCAAAATTCATAGAAGGAGGATAATATGACAATATTAGTTTGTGATGACGACAAGGAAATAGTTGAGGCAATTGAGATTTACCTGATGCAGGAGGGCTATAACGTGGAGAAGGCTTACGATGGCATACAGGCGGTTGAAATTATGAAGAATAAAAAAATAGACCTCATGATAATAGATGTCATGATGCCAAAGCTCGACGGAATAAGAGCTACTCTGCAGATACGAAAGGAAAGCAGGGTGCCGATAATCATTCTCTCGGCAAAGACAGAGGATGCTGACAAGATTTTGGGCCTCAATGTGGGGGCTGATGATTATGTTACAAAGCCTTTTAATCCGCTTGAGCTTGTGGCAAGAGTAAAGTCACAGCTTCGCAGATACACCACTCTGTCAAGCAATGATGCAGCCGGAGACAAGGTTTATGAAGCCGGAGGCCTTTTGGTAAATGATGATTTAAAAAAGGTGACTGTGGATGGCGAGGAGGTAAAGCTCACACCGATTGAGTACAATATCCTGCTTTTACTCCTTAAAAACAAGGGAAAGGTCTACTCAATAAACGAAATATATGAGAGTATATGGAACGAGGAGGCGATAGGCGCCGATAATACAGTTGCCGTGCACATCAGACATATCAGGGAAAAAATAGAGATAAATCCTAAAGAGCCGCGATATCTGAAAGTGGTCTGGGGAGTAGGCTATAAGATAGAGGACAACAAATGAAGCAGTATACAATAGGAAAAAAAGCAGCGGTCATAGTTTTGCATCAGCTATGCATGATACTTATGGTGACAGGAGTGTTTGCCACAGGCTATGCATTCAGGCACGATGCGCATGGAAATATTGATATATATACACTAATATCGCTTGCGGGCCTGGTAGGCAGCTTTGTGAGCCTGGCATATATGGCAAATGTGGCCGGAAGAAAATCAGAGGATGATTACACAATATACTATTTACCGATTGACAAGGTATACTCTGATGTGATGCTAGTGATATTTACATTGCTCATGGTATTTATGGGAAAAGTGATTTCAGGTGTAAAAAACCAGCACTTTGACTATGCATCACTCATTATGACGGCAGGCACATTTACTTTTTTGTTTGATCTGGCTTTTATTATTTTATACCAGAGCATTGTAAGGAAGATAAAAGGCAATATACTTTGCACACACAGCCTGATGTACAAGGGCTATGAGCTTTTGAAAAGAGTTATTGAGAAAAAGGATATCCACACACAAAAAACCAAAGAGATAATGCGCATACAGGAGGCTCTTGAAGCTATTTCGGAAGGAGCGCTTGACACTACACTCAATGTCAATGAGTTTCATGGGCAGCAGAAAAAGGTGGCGGAGGCTGTCAACCATATACGCCAGGGTCTTATGAGCTCGGTAAATGAGAGTCTTAAAAATGAAAAATTAAAGGCTGATTTAATAACAAACGTATCACACGATATAAAGACACCTCTGACTTCAATAGTCAACTATGTTGACCTACTTAAGAGGGAAAATCTGGAAAATGAAAATGCCAAATACTATATACATGTGCTGGAGGAAAAGTCACAGCGTTTAAAGCAGCTTACAGAGGATTTGGTAGAGACATCAAAGATTACCTCGGGAAATGTGAAGCTCAATATGCAAAAGCTTGATCTGGTTGAGCTTTTATACCAGACCGGAGGTGAATTCAATGAACGATTCGAGTCGAGAAATCTCACAATAGTTACAAAAATTCCATCAGAACAGATATTTATCTATGCGGATGGGCGTCAGCTTTACCGCTCTATTGAAAATCTGTATACTAATGCCGCAAAGTATGCACTGGAAAATACCAGAGTGTATGTAGAGCTTGAAAAGGCAGATACAAAGGCAGTTTTTACAATAAAGAATGTGTCTAAGAACGAGCTTGACATAGTAAGCAACGGAAATGTAGACCTGACAGAGCGTTTTGTGAGGGGAGAGAGGTCGAGAACCACTGAAGGAAGTGGACTTGGACTTTCGATTGCAAAGAATCTGACCCATTTGATGGGAGGAAAATTCGAAATTAAGGTAGATGGTGATTTATTTATTGCCACAATTACCTATAATATTATATAATAGTAAATAAAAGAATTTTGAAATACACATACGGAGGTAGAATAAGTGAAATTATATGAAAACGGTGCTTACCTTTTAAACGGTAAGGAAGTAATAATTGATGGACCAAAAGCTCAGGCAGCTGTAAAAAGCAAGACCGGCATGGACATCGACAAACAGACAGCTAAGCAGGCGACAATTGCTTACGGTATTTTAAAGGAGCACAATACATCCGGCAATATGGACAAGCTTCAGATTAAGTTTGATAAGCTTACATCGCATGATATCACATTTGTAGGTATCATTCAGACAGCAAGAGCTTCAGGACTTGAGAAATTCCCTATCCCGTATGTACTTACAAACTGTCACAACAGCCTTTGTGCAGTTGGTGGAACAATCAATGAGGATGACCACATGTTTGGTCTCACATGTGCAAAGAAGTACGGCGGAATCTATGTACCACCTCATCAGGCAGTTATCCATCAGTTTGCACGAGAGATGCTTGCCGGCGGCGGAAAGATGATACTTGGTTCTGATTCACATACACGCTATGGTGCACTTGGTACTATGGCAGTCGGCGAGGGTGGACCTGAGCTTGTTAAGCAGCTTCTCGAACAGACATATGATATTGATATGCCTGAGGTAGTATGTATTTACCTGACAGGAGAGCCAATAAAGGGCGTTGGACCACAGGATGTCGCACTTGCAATTATCGGAGAGGTATTCGGAAATGGCTTCGTAAAGAACAAAGTTATGGAGTTTGTAGGACCGGGTGTGTCTAATCTGAGCGTTGACTTCCGTATAGGTGTCGATGTTATGACAACAGAGACTACATGTCTTTCTTCTATCTGGAGAACAGATGACCAGGTTAAGGAATTCTTTGAGATTCACGGTAGGGCTGAGGACCACAAGGAGCTTAATCCGGGTGAGGTGGCTTACTACGACAGATTTATTGAGATTGATTTAAGCCAGATCCGCCCAATGATAGCTATGCCATTCCACCCAAGCAATACTTACACTATCGATGAGCTCAATGCAAACCTCATGGATATTCTCGATGACTGTGAGAAGAGAGCTGAGGTAAGCTTTGACGGCAAGGTGAAGCTTGATTTAAAGAGTAAAGTAAGAGACGGAAAACTGTATGTAGACCAGGGAATCATCGCAGGCTGTGCAGGCGGTGGATTTGAGAATATCTGCGATGCGGCTGATATATTAAACGGACATTCAATAGGAGCAGACGAGTTTACACTGAGTGTTTACCCGGCATCTACTCCAATATACATGGAGCTTGTGAAAAACGGAGCTGTAGCAAAGCTTCTTGAGACAGGTGCAATCGTAAAGACTGCTTTCTGCGGACCTTGCTTTGGTGCAGGAGATACACCGGCCAACAACGCATTCTCTATCCGTCATTCAACAAGAAACTTCCCTAACAGAGAGGGTTCTAAGGTACAGAATGGACAGATCAGCTCAGTGGCACTCATGGATGCACGTTCAATCGCTGCAACAGCAGCAAACAAGGGCTTCCTTACATCAGCAGCGGATATTGATGTCAACTTTACAAAGCCTAAATATTTCTTTGACAAGACTATATATGAGAACCGTGTATTTGACAGCCATGGAGTGGCAGATCCTTCAGTTGAAATCCAGTTCGGACCAAACATCAAGGACTGGCCGGCAATGAGCGCGCTTCCTGAGAATATGCTCCTTAAGGTGGTTTCAGAGATTCATGATCCTGTTACTACAACAGATGAGCTCATTCCTTCAGGAGAGACATCATCATATCGTTCAAACCCTCTTGGCCTTGCAGAGTTCGCACTTTCAAGAAAGGATCCTGAGTATGTAGGCAGAGCAAAGGAAATCCAGAAGGCCCAGAAGGCTATAGAGAGTGGTGAGTGCGCAGGAAAGGCTGTTCCTGAGGTTGCTGAAATCATGGGAGTAGTAAAGAAAAAATTCCCTGAGGCAAGCCATGAGAATATGGGCTTCGGAAGCACAATTTTTGCTGTTAAGCCGGGTGACGGCTCAGCAAGAGAGCAGGCTGCAAGCTGCCAGAAGGTACTCGGAGGCTGGGCAAATATCGCAAACGAGTATGCCACAAAGAGATATCGTTCAAACCTTATCAACTGGGGAATGCTTCCATTCATCATCGATGAGGGAGAGCTTCCGTTCCACAATCTCGACTATATCTTCCTTCCGGGAATCAAGAAGGAAATCGAGGATGCAAAGACGGAGTTTGAGGCATATGTTGTCAAGGATGGTGAATTAAAGCCATTTACACTGAAGATGGGTGAGCTCACAGATGATGAAAGAGAGATAATATTAAAGGGATGTCTCATCAACTATAACCGTAAATAAGGAGATTTTAATCCGATGGAAGAAACCGGAAAAGCTGGTAAAAAATCAAACATTGAGATAAATGAAGATAAGGGTGCGAAGCAGAATTCGCACCCGGGGCGTGAGGAATGGCCACATCTGATCAGAATAGGTGTCATGGTATTTGTCACGTTTGCAGTCAGTATACTGTTTTTCTTTGCACTGTACAGATTTGAGGGCTTTGCAGGCATATGGAGCAAGCTGCTTGCGGCAGCAATGCCCATTATAATGGGACTTGTGCTTGCATACCTGATGAATCCTGTCATGCTGTGTCTGGAAAGATGCTTTAAAAAGCTTCTTTCCAAAAAGATGAAAAGTGAAAGCAAGCTGCGAAAGATTTCAAGAGCTCTTGCAATCACAGGCTCGGTTATTATTCTTGTAGCGATTATTTCGCTCCTCATTGCGGCTATTGTGCCTTCTGTCATAGCAAGTATATCAGGACTTATGAAGACACTGCCAAATAACGTTGCGGCATTCATCAACATGATAAAGAACGGCAATTTCGGGGACAGCAAAATAGCTGAGCTCGCGAGCACATGTTTACAGAATACAACCGACTACATTGAGAATTATGCCACAGAAAAGATAATTCCTGAGGCACAGAAGTATGTTGCACAGATTACAACCGGTGTGATTTCGGTAGTCAGAGGTTTATTCAATTTCATTATCGGAATAATCGTGATGGTCTATGTGATGAGTATTCAGGAGACTCTCGCAGGACAGAGCAAAAAGATAATATATGCTGTCTGCAAGCCAAAGACAGGCAATATCATCATTGAGACGATCAGAAAGACAAATGAGATTTTTGGAGGCTTCATAAGCGGTAAGATTATAGATTCACTGATTATAGGTGTGATTGCATATTTCGGATGTCTGATTTTAAGGATTCCATCATCGGTGCTCGTTGCAGTGATTATCGGCGTCACAAATGTGATTCCGGTATTCGGACCGTTTATCGGTGCAATTCCATCGTTACTCATAGTAGTAATTCAGAGTCCGTGGCATGCGCTTTATCTTCTGATATTTATTGTCGTGCTGCAGCAGGTGGATGGTAATATAATAGGGCCTAAGATACTTGGCTCATCTACCGGTCTTTCGACCTTCTGGGTTATGTTTGCCATACTAATCGGCGGAGGAATGTTTGGTTTTCTTGGAATGTTACTTGGTGTTCCGACCTTTGCTGTGATATACTATATTGTGAAAAGAGTTGTTAATTATGCTCTCAGGAAAAAGAAGCTTCCTGAGGACACAAGGGATTATACAAAGACAACAGGCGTAGATACCAAAAATAATAAGCTTAAATACGAGTAGGTGAAATAAGTGGATAAATACGAATACAATCTCAAGCTGGATCAGATAAAAGCCCTAAGCGCCGAGGAGGGCTATATGAGCGCAGCAGAGATTGCGGATAGCATAAATTGGAACAAAATTAAAAATGTAAATACACTCGTTAAAATCGGCGAAATCTACGAGAAGGCCGAAAGATACCAGGATGCAAGGGACATACTTTTAATGGCCTATGACCGTTCACCAATCGGCAGGATGATTATATACAGACTGGCTGAGGTCGCCATCAAGATGGGGGATTATGATGCTGCTACAGAGTATTATGATGAGTTTGTTGAGATAGCGCCTCATGATGATATGAAGTATGTATTAAGATATGCCATCAAAAAAGGGCAGGGAGCTTCATTTGATGAGCTTATCACTATTCTTGAAGAGTACAAGGATGAAGAATACACTGAGGAGTGGGCATATGAGCTTGCATATCTATACCACAAGGCCGGAAAAGCCGATAAGTGTATAGATGCCTGCGATGAGCTCATTCTGTGGTTCGGAGACGGACCATATGTGGAGCGTGCGCTGGAGCTTAAGATGCTTTATCAGCCACTTACCAAGGCTCAGGAGGAAAAGTACAGACGATTCAAGGCAGAGAAGGAAAAGCCGGCTAAGATAAAGGATGAGGCTGAGGTCACTGAGATAGGTGCCATGGAGATGGTAAAGGGCGGAGAGATAGTGCATGATGACGTAACTATTCCGCAGATTACTGTAAATCAGGAGAAGTTCAATACTGTAAATTTACAGCAGGAGATTGTCAAGGGTATGCAGCAGATCATGGAGGCCAAGGGCAAGAATGAAGTTGCTGATACGATGGATACCATCAAAAAGATAGTTGAGGATATTCCTTATCTCAAGCTCGAAAAGGAGCAGGAAGAGTATGTACAGCAGCCGGAAGAGACAGAGCATATCGCTACAGATGAAGAGATAGATGGTTCACTTAAGTTGAATTTCAAGGAGCTTTTGGGTGAAGACGCTGACGGACAGATGTCTATGGTCATGAGTGAAAAGACTCAGCTTGAGCATCAGATTACAGGACAGATGTCTATACAGGATGTGCTTGAAGAATGGGAAAAGACCAGACATGCGGCTGAAATTGCACTTAAAGAGGCTGAGCAGCAGAAGCTTGAGTCAGCTAAGGCAAGAGCACTTCAGGAGGCAGGAGACATCATGGAGAGACTAAATGATGTCATTCCAAAGCTGGATGCAGGTGTCACTCCGAAGAAACTTCTTGAGGAGGAGTATTTGAAGGTGCCGGTTGATATTATAGAGCAGAAAGCTGCCGTGAAGGAGCCTGAAGAAGGGCAGAAACCGGATATGCAGGAGCTTTATGCAGAGGAGACCGTGGATGAAGTACAGGAGCCGCAGGAAGAACCGGAGGATACTATAGACGAAGCACCGGAGTCACAGGAAGCACCGGAAGAAGCTATAGAAGAAGTGCAGGAGTCACAGGAAGCACCGGAAGAGGCTATAGACGAAGCACAGGAGCCGCAGGAAGCACCGGAAGAGGCTGCAGATGAAGTCAAGGAACCGGTTGGAGAGCCGGAGGATATAATTATGGCAAAGGAGTCTGAGAAAGACGAGATACTCATGCAGCCGACTACCATGATGCCTGAAATAACAGATGATATGTTAAATGTCGATGATGATACATCAGATGATGAGACTTCACAGGAGAAAGAAAACGTTTCTGAGAAGAGAGATTTTGATCATGTGACATCATTTATCGAGCAGGAAATAGCCAAGATGACAGCAAAGAATCCGGGACTGGAGAAGAAGCTGGATATGGCTAAGACAAGAAAAATGCCGGATATTTCATTGCCGGAGGATTTAGACAGCGAAGAAGATGACTCGAAATTGAAAGAAACAAAACATATAAAAGAGCTTACAAGCGAACAGAAAGCTATATTTTCATATTTCATACCGGTAAAGGGTATGGAGGATCAGATCTGCAAGGCATATAATGCAGTGCTTGATCATTTCAACAGGAAAGAAAACGCATCCACAGGCAATCTCATTATACAGGGAGAGCAGGGTTGCGGAAAGACAATGCTTGCTACAAGCTTTATAAAGGTATTACAAAAAGATGGTGAACAGCTTACAGGAAAGATGGGCAAGATTGATGCTGCCGCACTCAATAAAAAGGATGTGCAGCAGGTAGTCAGAAAGATAACAGGAGGCTGTCTCATCATAGAAAGAGCCGGTGATATCGACCGCAGCATAGCTGCCCAGCTATCATTTTTGATGGAGCATGATATTACAGGAACACTCTATATACTTGAGGATACATCAAAGGGTATAAAGAAGGCTCTCTCAATGGATGAGGGCTTTGCATCCAAGTTCACGGAAAAGATATCGGTCCCTATTTTTACAAATGATGAACTCGTATTGTTTGCCAAATCGTACTCTGCAGAGCTTGGGTACAAGATAGATGAGATGGCTATTCTGGCATTGCATAACAGAATCAGCAATATTGAGAGGATAGACCAGGCTACCACTCTGACAGAGGTCAAGGATATAATTGACGAGGCTATAGACAGGGAGGCTCACAGCGGACTGAAGAAGGCTATAAGTATTCTGACAGCCAGGCGATATACAGATGATGACCGAATTGTACTCAAAGAGGATCATTTCAGGGAAAAATAAATACTTATGGGGGTATATATATGTGTAATTTTACAGCAATGGATTGTTACCTGTTCGGTCAGGCAACACACTATGATATCTACAAAAAGATGGGTGCTCACTTAGCTGAGCGCAAGGGAAAAAAAGGAGTGTGCTTTGACGTCTGGGCGCCACATGCGAGGGAAGTATACGTGTTTGGTGAGTTTAACGACTGGAATGAGACCAGTCATGAGATGAAGCGTGTAGAGCCGGAAACCATGGGAGTGTATGAGCTTTTTGTACCGGGAGCGCAAAAGGGTCAGATGTATAAGTTTATTATAGTCACTGAACAGGGGGATAAGCTGTACAAGGCGGATCCATACGCAAACTACGCAGAGCTTCGTCCGGGAACAGCGTCAATCATCACAGATATCGAGCACTTCACATGGACTGACAAAGAGTGGATGGATAAGAGAGCAGCAAAGTCAGATGCTGATGTATATTCTTCACCTATGGCTATATATGAGTGCCATCCGGGCTCATGGATGAGACATCCGGGCAGGGATGATGAGGGCTTTTATACATACAGGGAGCTTGCAAAATCACTCATATCCTATGTAAAAACTATGGGATATACACATATTGAGCTTATGGGTATTTCAGAGTATCCGTTTGATGGCTCATGGGGATATCAGGTGACAGGCTACTATGCACCTACATCGAGGTATGGAAAGCCTGAGGATTTTGCATACTTTGTTGATCAGTGCCATAAAAATAATATCGGAGTAATCCTCGACTGGGTACCTGCACATTTCCCAAAGGACGCGCATGGACTTGCCAATTTCGACGGAACAGCCACATATGAGTATGCAGACCCAAGAAAGGGAGAGCATCCTGACTGGGGCACAAAGATATTTGACTACGGTAAGAATGAAGTAAAGAACTTCCTTATCGGAAGTGCATTGATGTGGATAGAAAATTACCACGTAGACGGACTCCGTGTGGATGCAGTTGCGTCAATGCTTTATCTTGACTATGGAAAGAGCGACGGACAGTGGGTGCCAAACAAGTTTGGAGGCAATAAGAACCTCGAGGCAGTAGAGTTTTTCAAGCATATCAATACACTCATACTTGGAAGAAATCACGGAACTGTAATGATAGCCGAAGAGTCTACCGCATGGCCAAAGGTAACAGGCAAGGTAGAGGAAGACGGACTGAACTTCAGCTACAAGTGGAACATGGGATGGATGCATGACTTCCTTGATTATATGAAGCTGGATCCATATTTCCGTAAAAATAACCACAACAAGATGACATTTGCGATGAGCTATAATGAGAGTGAGAAATATATTCTGGTACTGTCACATGATGAGGTGGTACATCTGAAGTGTTCTATGCTCAACAAAATGCCGGGCTTAGAAGGGGATAAATTCAAGAATCTCATGGCAGGATATGCATTTATGATGGGACACTGTGGAAAGAAGCTTCTTTTTATGGGACAGGAGTTTGCACAGAAGCAGGAGTGGAGTGAGGAAAGAGAACTCGACTGGTATCTGCTTGAGAATCCGGAGCATAAAAAGATCCAGAACTGGGTAAAGGAGCTGCTTCACCTCTATAGGAGAAACCGCTGTCTGTATGAGCTGGATTCAAGCTGGGAAGGCTTTGAATGGATAAATGCAAACGATGCAGATAGAAGCATCTTCAGCTTTATCAGAAAGAGCAAGGATGGCAAGAATAATATGCTCTTTGTCATCAATTTCACACCGGTAGAGAGACCTGATTACAGAGTCGGAGTGCCAAAGCACAAGACATATCAGCTCGTTTTAGATAGTGAGGATCCTAAGTTTACCGGCAAAACGGTACAAGCGCCTGTAA
>ULNS01034241.1_pt1 | contig 18631 bp, 10 predicted proteins | sample 1951981 | NCBI WGS metagenome assembly ULNS01 (sample SAMEA4835583, study PRJEB28245) | human gut metagenome | biome: gut microbiome; material: fecal sample | place: Denmark | collected 2008
TTCTCTTAAGGAAGTTGAAGGTATCGTTGGTGGTGCTGGCGCAAGAGTTCAGAGATAATTAATTTAATTCATATTTGGATTCAGACCAAATAAAGAGTTGCCTGGAAAACCGGACAACTCTTTTTCATTTAATAATATATAAATCTTTCGCTTCACTATCTGTAAGAGATTGTAAACACAAGTGTATCTGAATATGAACCCGCATATGCTTTATCCCATTCAGACTTATCTATTGAAAGTGTCAGATTTGTACTGTTTCCACTCTCTGCATATGTAGCTATACTGAATTCTTTGTTACCATCCATAATCTTATACGCAATTGTTTTACTCTCATTTTTACTGTTCTTAAGTTTTCCACTTGCACTTACAGATACATTTACAGTCTTGTCTGGCTCTAATCTTGCATTATCAAGAGAAACACTTCCAAGCTTAACAGACTGTTCTCCTCTTTCAATTGTTGTATTTGCCAGAATAGTCACTGTATAGACCGGATCAATTGATAAAGATATTTTTGTCTGTCTTATCTGTGTCTCTTCAGCTCCTACAGGAATAACACTTCCCAATATAAACATCATACTCAATGCCATAGCTGTCAATTTCCTCATAATAGCCTCCATTCTTTCATCCATTAATGACTGTTTATTTATTTTGCAACTAAAACTGTCTCAACATTAGCACCATTCATTGTCTTTCCATCTGTAAGCGATGCTGTGCTAATCTTAATAACAGCATTATGTTCTCCTGCTGCAAGCGGATGCTGCAGTTTTACATTAGTTATAGCTTTTCCAGGTTCAACCATATCTGACTTGTATATAGTCTCGCCCGTATCAGATAAAACAATTTCAAATGTAAAGTAGCATGGATTTCCTTCAGGGTTAAACAGATTCATTGTAACATTATCTTTTCCTGCATCTACAGTTATAGATGGATATCCTGGTATCCTTATTCCCTGCTGTCCGCCACTGTAATTACTTCCTGTACCAATTTCACCAGAATCAGAATCAATCATTGGTGTAAATTTATCATCATTATCTTTATTCTTATCTTTTCTGATAACAAGCACTGCAGCCAGAACAGCAACTGCTACACACAGTACTATTATTGCTGTTATCATAATTTTGTTTTTTGAAATCTTCATTCCAATCCCTCCTGACATTCCGTACAGACCGGTTATAAAACCAGTCTGTACGAATTACTAATTAATCAAACCTTACACTGACCTTAATATTGCTCAAATCATATTTATCAGAAAATGAACCACTTGCATCAAATCTGTAGCATATAGCATCTATATCTTTGCATCCTATGCTGTATGTGTGCGTGATCGTCTGTTTATTTTTCTTCTTAAGATCAAGCTTCTCTCCATGCCATCCATTCCATGACTTGTTAGAATCTTTTCTATATGTAGTGTCTACCTCTGCATATCCGTCATCTACCATTTTAATATAATAACTGATTGTTACAGTCATCGTATTGCAATGCTTCTTTATCTCATTCAGAGATATACCTTCCATATAGATGGAATTAGTTCTTGTATAACCACTTGTTGAAGTTCCTGATGCTCCATCTATGAAGAAATGCAGCTTGACTGGTTCTTCCTTTGAATCATCAGTTACACGATATGAATATGGGTGGCTGTAAGTAAATGTCTTATTAAGACTCCAGCTTGCATATAATGTAACCGTTCCTTCACCCGCAAGATTATCAGCAGAAGCTCCCGGTTTATATGTAACCGTGCCGCCATCTTCTACACACCAGCCAAGGAATGTATATCCATATCTTGAAGTCTTTGGAAGTTCGTATTTCTTGTCATATGTAAATACAAGGTCGTTTATTGCATCTCCATCCTTTGTATCAAAATGTACTGTATACTCATTAGCAGTCCAAGCTGGATACAAGGTAATTATTTCATTATCTGCTGTTCCAAGTCCACTGATAATTTCATTATCATCATATAACTTGTCTGCTCCTGCCTTTTTTGTCCATCCTGCAAATGTATAACCTGTTCTCCTAAACTGATTAGCACTTAATGCTGCTTTATCTGTATACATAAGCTGCATATCCTGCATAGAACCAGTTGTTCCATCACCATATGGAATAAACCGGATAACATAACTGTTTTCCTTCCAGTTTGCTGTGTAACTTCTGTTACCTGTAGAACCTGTTGTAATTACTGGATCCATAGCCGTTCCATCTATACCAGCTCCGCTCCAGCCTATAAATGTATAACCTGTACGCTGTGGTCTCTTAAGAGTTATAACGCTAGTATCAACCTCATATGTTTCAGGATTGTCAGCCTTTCCTCCATCAAGATTATAACTTATAGTATATACATCTTTCTTCCACTGTGCTGTTACAACAATATTGCCAGCAGGCATTACATCTGGAACAGCTTTATCCCAGCCTGTGAATGTATATCCCTTCTTTACCGGAATCTCATTAAAACTAACCTCAGTATTATAATTCTGTGTTATAGAAGCAATTTCACTACCACCATCTGTATTAAAACTGATTGTGTACTGGTTTATCTTCCAGCTTGCAGTATAAGTGACATCTCTGTCTGGCATTGTACCTGCAACATCTTCATTCCATCCTGTAAATGTATAACCAGTTCTTTCCGGATTAATAATATTAATCTTAGTGCCATATTTATAATCGTATTCAACATCCTGCTGTCCATTATTCAGCTTGAGAACAAATCTGTGTACATTTCTCTTGTAGAAATATCTTATAACAGTCGAACCATCGCCTTTTACTATGGCAGTTTCTGTCTCTGGTGAACTGAATCCTTCCATATGCTTAACATCTGGCGTTACCTGGCTGTCAGTATCAGATGTAAAGGCCTGTCTGTCATACAATTCATATGAACCGTCAAGCTTTTCAACAAGATGTTCAACAGTATAATTAACCTTATCTGCATCCCACTTTGCATATAAAGTAATATCATATGCCGGCATTGTACCGTCAAATGCTTCTGTACATGCCCTGTCAACATACCAGCCTGCAAATGCATATCCTGCTCTTACAGGAACCGGTGCAATAACATTGCTTCCCCATCTGGCTGTTTTCTTTTCGATACTTACAGTTCCACCCATAGAATTAAATGATACGCTGTATGAATTTCTATCATAATGCACCCGGAATATAAGACTTCCGTCTGCCGCAACAGTACCAGATGGCAGATCATCCGTAAGATGATAAAGCCTGCTGTCATACTGTTCCTTATCTGCAGTTACACTCTGTCCTGTTGTTGCTTTATTAATTCTGGTTTTATCAAGTTCATATTCTCCTGATTCATTTTCAAGATAATATTTTGTTGTGTATACAACGTCATCTGCTTCTTTCCATACCGCTGTATAAGTTGTATCATTTGCAGGAACTGTCTGTGTGACAGCTGGTTCCCAGCCTTCAAATACATATCCTGCCCTATATGCAACCGGTGTCGGCATAAGAGTTCCATATGTGTATCTTCCTTCTGAAACAACACTGCCTTCTGAAACAAACTTAATATTATATTTATTTCTTGCATAATAATAATTAATTGTTGTGCTTCCATCAGCACTTACTCTCTGTGATAAAGCTGCCGGGGTCATAAATCCGTTTCTTATGTCAGGCTTTGGTGATATCTCTGTATCAGTCTTAGCTGTCTCCTGCTTTGAAGAAGCTGCTGTATACACACCATCCGTTCCTTCCACATAATCAACAACATTATAAGTCATATCAGCTGCTTCCCACTTCGCATATACAATTCTGTCCTCATTAGGCATTACTGACGGAATAGTATATTTTTTTGTAAGTGCTTCATCTGTATACCAACCTGCAAATGTATAGCCCTGTTTAACAGGATCTTCAGGCTTTGTAATTTCTTTATTGTACTTAGATATTATAGCATCTACAACTGAACCGCCGTTAGTCTGGAATGCTATATAATATCCATCTCTTAAATTATCCCAGTGCAGAGATATCTTTCTTGTTATCGGCTTAGTATTAAAAGAACCCTTCTGACTCTTCCATGTTATTATCATCTCACCATCCTGCTGAGGTTCACTACCAGGATTAACCTCAACTATATTAGTTTCAGGATCATATGAGAACGCCGGATTAGTCATTGTTATAGAAAAATATCTGTCGATGTCATCATAAACCTTAGTAAAATACTCATTATTATCGTCAAGACCTTCTTTCATATCAAGATACTGCATTTCAAAATATGTATCCGGAAGTCTTACAGTCTTAACATCTCTCTTCATCTTGATATCTTTAACAGAATCCTGACCATATGCATAATCGCACACATTTTCAACTACACCAACACTATACAATGGCCATTGCTTCTCAAAAAGTGTAGGATTATAACTAAACGTTCCAGAAAGTGCCTGTGCCAGGAAATTAACCTCCATATACATGCCTATTTCCATGTATATAGCTCCCATTGAGCTTGCTGTTCTGCCCTGCGAAGCTGCATATTTCAACTGATAGTACAGATATCCCCATACCTGGGCATATCCACCAACCTCTGCTGTAAATCCAACACTTGCAAGTTTTGTTGATATAAGGCCTACAGTCACGCTCAGTCTTATTCCTGCCCGTATTCCTATTGTTCCTATTGCATATACCGAGAACTCATACTGTTCTTCGCTTAAATCAATGGAATCACTTGTAACCTTTCTGTCAAATACCATAATGCTGTAAACATATCTCTTGGCATTCTTATACCAGTAGGTCATACCCATTGATATATTAACATTAGCAGAAACAACGAATTCAACCTTAAACTCAATATCAATAATTCCAATAACCCTTACATGTGACTCTGTTAACGACTTACTGTATAATTCAACCCAGTCAGCCTCATCATCAAGCATATCAGAATATCTTTCAGCAAGACTCTTCGCAACAGATATCTCGCTGTCATCATCAGAATCCTTCATATCTTCAAGCCTTATAGATAAATCCGACTTGTCAGATATATAAGTAGTTCCGATTTCCATCATATTCTTAAGCTCTTCTGCTATTCCATTAATCACTTCATCAAGTTTAGAAGAACTTTCGTCATCATCATCTTCTTCAGCAGTTCTTACATTAACATTAAAATTAATTCCAGTGTAATCATACAGATCTAATGAAACCGCAACGCGGTAGTCATCAATATATGGGAATATGCCCCATACTTTCCATATAGCCTTACCACTTACATTAATATTAATCTTAACTTCCTGCTCAAATGTTGCTGATACAATTACCTTCATATTAGAGAATGAAATCTCTACACCAATATCAAGAGCAAGTCTTAATCCACTTACATTCTCAAAATGTTTTAAATCAGTTGAAAGGTTAGCTCTTACATGGTCAAGCTTTACTTCCGGTTTCTTGCTGCTATATAATTCAACATTGCCCTGAGCCTTATCTGGAAGATAAGTTATATCCTGCGGAACAATGCTGATATTGGCATCCATAGTATCAGACAGATATTCCTGAAGTTCCTGATAAGAATTCGTTCTTACAACAGCCTGTGCAACCTCATCTACAACACTCTGTGCAAATCCACTGTCAACAGCCTGCTGCTCAACGCTCTGTTCAATGCCACTGATATCCTGATTCTGTAATATACTTTCACCACTCACATTATCAGTCTGATATACATCCATGGCTGCCTGAACTTCATCCCATGTCACATTCTTATATGTGATTACATAATCAGCATTATTAGTTGAAACATTTGTTATAACAGCATACTGTATATCATCATTTCCAGTTGCATACAGAGCAAGATAATCGCCTGTATCAACTGTTGTATCTTCATCAAGTCCAAGTCCTGCTCCAAGACTGTCACTGCCATATGACATTTTATTCTTTGTAATTGTTATGCTGTCATTATCAGGATCATTATCCTTATCATCAGCTACATTAACAGGAAGAACATCAGGAACAAAGAGTATCTCCTCTGCTGCCATACCCCTGTAGGAATATTCATTCCCCTTAGCTGATGTAATCTCAAAGAACGAAACATCATCATCAGATATAACACTGCCATCTAACTGTGGCACAACATCTCCGTCATATACTGCAATCTTGTCTCCTACATTAAGTGTACTGTCCGAATATGTAAAGCTTCCTGTAGTTTTAACAGCTTCCTGACTTATTGTACCATCCTGTCCTACAGTCATTACCGTCACAGATATTCTGTCAGCCTTCTCTCCGTTAACATAGAGATTACTTAAGCTTCCTGACTTTATGTACTTAATGTCATCCCTAAGATTCACATTAGTTACATCCGGCTTATAAACTGTAAAATCATATTCTCTTATTGTCTGGTCATAGCCTGTGAAATACAGCCTGTCATCTGAAAGTTCAAGACGGTAGCCACAGCCTTCCTGCCATGTGCCATTGCATTTTATTATAAATGTATACGCTCCATCATCTAATACACTTCCGGCTGTAATATCTATTGAAGTATTCTCAGAAGAATCGCTTACATTCTTAACTGATACTTTATTCTTTACTTCTTCTTTAGTTAGCCTTCCGCTCTTATCAGTTACCGTAATTGTAAAATCATTTGCATCAACATCATAGCTTCTTGCGTATGTATCTATGCTGACTGTCTTAAGCTCCTGACCATCAACCCATGATGCATATAATACAACATCACTTAAAAGTCTATCTGTACTTGCAACATAATCTGTGCAGTCCGCATCATAACACCATCCCAAAAATGTCGAGCCTGCTTTGCCTGGAACCGGAAGATCTGAAAGCTTTGTTCCTGCCTCATATACCGAATTATCAAGCTCTGCTGCACGCCCCTGTTCATCATCATCAGTATAAAGTGTTCCGCCATTAGTTTCATACTTAATGTTATATTTTGTTGTTTCAAATGAAATATCAAAAGTAAGATTATCTGTATATATTCCTGCATATTTAGGAATTTCCTGTAATCTTGTCATATATTTTCTTGTCTTATCACTGCCTGTTGCTGTAAGCTCTGTTATTACTGAATTATTAGTAAGAGACAGTTTATTCTCTTCATTATATAATTCATATCCCAGCTTTACATCTCCATTCAGAAGATTCCATTCATTCTTAGAATAAACAGATACACTTACTTTATCTTTCTCATACAGTCCTCCTGCATGTCCCGATACTGTAAGATTCGTCTTGTCAGCATCTACGCTTTCAGGTATGTCAATGTAATAATAACGTTCAATCCATTTTGCATAAAGAACTACAACTCCTGTGTAATTCTCTTCTGAAATCTCCGTTACAGGACTACCTGTCAGCTCTTTATTATCATACCATCCTCCAAACTCATACCCCTGATTGACAATATCATTCTTATCCGGTAATTGCCCTGCCGGATATTTGTCTGGTGCATTATAGCCACTGACATAATGGCCACCATTAAGCTGATAATCAATCTCCTTTAACTGGGACAGCTCATCATATGAAGACTGATTCCCTTCTGCATAATACATGCCCGGTATTGCTGCAGCAAGAATTGCAGAACATAAAAGTATACTCAAAAACCTCTTCATCCAAACGCCTCCTTTATGTTACAACCACATATACTGATATTTAGTTTTCCGTCTGCTATATATTGTAGTTATAATACCTTATTAAAAGACATTTGTGAGGTTATCTGCGTGAATTACAATTTTTTTGACATGAACGATTAGATTTATATATAGAAATTTAGTCTCATGCAATATATAATTAATCAAGAGATAATTTACATACTAAGCTATAATGAGGAAAATACTATGAAAATTGCTATATGTGACGATAATGAAGCTGAATTAAACAGAATTAGAGATCTGTTAGAAATATACGCCTGTGATAAAGGTCAGAAATTTTTTATAAAATGTTTCACAAGCAGTGTTGAACTGGCATCAACTGCTGAATTTGAGAAATATGACATATATTTTCTCGATATAATTATGCCAGTAATGGACGGCATTAATCTGGCAAGAGAAATCCGTGCCTTTGACAGATTTTCACCTGTAATCTTTCTGACATCATCACCTGAATTTGCTGTAGAAAGCTACACAGTCAAAGCATTTAATTATCTTCTTAAACCTATAATTAAAGAAGCTTTATATGATACGCTGGATGATATCCTTGATACATTTCATAAAGAACGCAATGATACATATATTATAAAGAATAATTCAGGTATACATAAAATATACTTATCAGATATTATGTACGCTGAAGCTCTTAACCGGAAAGTAATATTATACCTTTCAGACAACGAGCAGGTAATGTCGACAGACGTATTCTCATCTATATGTGATACACTTATGACACATAAAGAATTTACTCTGCCACACCGTTCTTTCATTGTTAATATGAATTACATCAAGACAATAGATGCAGTCAGGATTGAATTAACTAACAGCAAAACTATCCCGGTTGCACAAAGACGCGTTTCGGACATAAAGAAACAATATCTGGATTTCCAGATGGAAGAATAATCTATAATATACATTCGGAGGAGAATTTAATGACAGACATAGTCTCAGTACTAAGCCTTATTAATTATGGTTTTGTTTTAATATTCGGAATTATTGTATCTTTCTATTTTGCCGGAATACAATGGGAGGACAATAAGCGCCTTTTTATACTTACTACTGTATTATTTGTTCTGTTTCAGGCATTATTCTACGTGCTTTTAGGCGAAAATGTCCTTTTTAAATGTTATCCTGTACTGATACATATTCCTTTAATTCTTATTATCAGATATATATGTCACCAGAATATATATATATCATTTATTGCCGTTATGTCCGCTTATCTGATGTGTACACCCAGAAAATGGTTTGGAACCCTGGCAAAATATATATTTCCTGAAATCCCTGTAATTTCAGATGTTGTAACAATTGTAATCACTATTCCGCTTCTGATTGTGGTAATTAAATACATTTCGCCTTACATAATAAAACTCAAAGAAGAATCAAAAAACATTATTTCCATGTTTTTCCTTCTCCCTCTTACATATTATATACTTGAATATGCTCTAACCGTATATACTAACCTTCTATATACCGGCAAAGCCGTAATAATTGAATTCATGGACAGTTTTATTGTTGTATTATATTTTTTCTTGTCAATAGTGACACTCAGTATGTCCAACAAAAAAAATACAGCAGAGCGTGAAAACATCATACTTTCCGCAGCTGCAGCTCAGGCTGAAAAAGAAATATCTCAGCTTACAGATTATCAGAAACAGGCTGCGATATACAGACATGACTTAAGACACCATATGAATTTCATACAAAGCTGCCTTGCTGGTAACAATACGCAGCAAGCTCTTGAATATATAAATGAAATTAATAATAATCTGGATAACACAAGAATAACAAGATACTGCAGCAACAAAGCAATTAACCTAATATTATCTTCATATATAAATAAAGCCCATGACGCAGACATTTCCACACAGATATCAGTAACTGCCACTAATTTTTCAAGTTACAGAATTACTGATTTGTGCAGTCTCCTTGCAAATGCTTTAGAAAATGCAATAAATTCCTGTATAAAGCAGTGTGATAACGCTGTCTCAAAAGACAATAAGCGTCTTATAACAATTAAGTTGTTTGAAAAAAATAACAAAATATGCATCAACATAGCCAATACATACTTTAAGGAACCCCGATTCCACAACCAGATTCCTGTTACTGATGAACCTGACCATGGCATTGGTGTCCGCAGCATAATTTCAGTAATAGAAAAATATAACGGCATATATGCATTTTTTACTAAAGACGGTACATTCTATTTTCAGGCTTGTATATAAAAATGGGGACTGCACATACAGTCCCCATCTTTTATATTATTGTATTAATTATAATGTTACACCCTGCTTAAAGATTGCAAGATCATGGAATCCTGCTATCTCGGCCTTAACCTTCTTACCAGAAGCAACATCTAATACGAGCTGGAAGAGCTCCTTAGCTGCATCTTCAAGTGGAAGATCATCTGTAACAATTCTTCCTGCATTAAAGTCAATCCAGTTACCCTTATTTCCTGCAAGTCTTGAGTTAGTTGCAATCTTAACTGTAGGAACCGGTGATGCAAATGGTGTTCCACGTCCAGTTGTGAAAAGAACCATCTGTGCACCTGAAGCTGCACAAGCTGTAGCAGCAACAAGGTCATTACCAGGTGCGCTGAGAAGATTAAGTCCCTTAGTATTAACTGGCTCTGCATATGCAAGAACACCCTTTACTAATGAGCTTCCTGACTTCTGTGTACATCCTAAAGACTTGTCTTCAAGAGTTGTAATACCGCCATCCTTGTTTCCTGGAGAAGGATTCTCGTAAATCTCCTGGCCATTCTTAATGAAGTATTCCTTAAAGTCATTAATAAGGTGAACTGTCTTCTCGAAGAGTTCCTTGTTAGCACATCTGTTCATAAGAATTGTCTCTGCACCAAACATCTCAGGAACTTCTGTGAGGATAGTTGTACCACCCTTAGATACAAGCATATCTGAGAAAAGACCAACTGTTGGGTTAGCTGTAATACCTGATAATCCATCAGAACCGCCACACTTCATACCAATGATAAGTTCCTTGGCATTAACCTTTTCACGCTTAAATGTTGCAGCATAAGCCATAAGCTCATTCATAAGCTTCTCAGCTTCTTCCTGCTCATTCTCAACATCCTGAACCTGAAGGAACTTAACTCTGTCTGGATTAACCTCTCCAATATAGTCCTTAAGAACTTCTATACGGCTGTTCTCACATCCAAGACCAAGAACAAGTACTGCACCTGCATTAGGATGATTAATTAAATCAGCAAGAATCTTTCTTGTATTCTCCTGATCCTCTGTTGTCTGTGAACATCCATATGGATGAGTAAATGCAACTACTTCATCTACTCCTTCTGGCTTGTTAGCTCTTGCTGTTGTTTCAATTGCTCTTGCAATTGAGTTAACACATCCAACTGTAGGAACAATCCATACTTCGTTACGGACACCAACCTTTCCGTTCTCTCTCATATATCCATCGAAATAAGCTGGCTCTGTAGGCTCAACATCCTTATGTCCCTCTGGTTCATATGTATATTCAAGTAATTCACCGAGACCAGTCTTTAAGTTATGAGTATGAACCCATGCTCCAACTGGAATATCAGCCTGTGCAAATCCGATTCTGAAACCATATTTGATAACCGGATCACCATTCTTGATAGCCTTAATTACAAACTTGTGTCCCTGTGGAATATCTTCTACAGTTGTCACATCAATTCCTGCAACATTAAGAGTTGTGCCTTTAGCAATAGGCTTTAATGCTACAGCAACATTATCATCTTTATTAATCTTGATAAAATCCTGCATATATCCTCCAATTCAATTTGATTATTATATTAAATAAGAGCGGATGAATATAAAAACATCCGCTCTATAATCATTCAAAGAGCTATTAATTAGTCAGCTAAATCATTAACTACTGCTCTCATACCTCTTTCTCTGATATCTGTGATGTACTCAGTAATAACTTCTTCAAGGTTAAGAACCTTAGAAAGATCCTCGCCACCAAAGAACTTAGTATTGCTTAAGTAAGCATGTGTGAATTCCTTAGCAGACTTTCCTGAATTATCTCTGAAGAAATCAAGAACAGCCTTGTCATCTGTGATGTTGTACTCTTCACCGTTTCTGTCACCCTTTAATACAATACCACCGTTAAACTCAGCTTCTGTCTGTGATGTATAGAAGCTCATAAGTGCAGCGATAGAGAATGTAAGGTACTTAGGAAGCTTGTTAAACTTGTTAACATATCCTAAGAATGAAGGTAAACATCTAGCTTCCCACTTAGATACTGAGTTAAGTGAAATGCTTAATAATCTATGATCTACGAATGGGTTAAGGAATCTGTCAATAACAGCCTTAGCAAACTCTTCACAATCTTCCTTAGAAAGTGAAAGTGTAGGAATAACTTCATTGTAAAGTGTCTCTTCCATGTACTTTCTGATTACAGGATCCTTCATAGAATTCTCTACATTGTCATTACCAGCAAGGAATGAAGCTAATACAAATGATGTATGAGATCCGTTAAGGATTCTTACCTTTCTTTCCTTGTATGGATGATGATCCTTAGTAAATACTACATTAAGTCCAGCTTCCTTGAATGGAAGTTCCTTCTCAAGCTGCTCAAGTGGAAGATTAGAATCACTCTCTACAACCCAGAGACCGAATACTTCAGCTCTGTCGATAAGCTGATCCTCATATCCCCATTCCTCGCAAAGCTTAGCTGCGTCTTCTCTTGGATATCCTGGAACAATTCTATCTACGAGTGTTGGGCAGAATGAGCAGTAATTGTTAACCCAATCCTTGAATCCATCTTCAAGTCCCCAAAGCTCGATAAACTTCATGATGCACTTCTTTAATTCAATACCATTATCAGCGATAAGTTCACATGGAAGTAAAATAAGTCCCTTATCTGCTGCACCGTTGAACTTCTGATATCTCTTGTAAAGGAGCTGTGTAAGCTTTCCTGGGTATGTCTTAGGAGGACGTGCATTAGGATCGTTATCTGTCTCGTCAAATACGATACCAGCCTCTGTTGTATTAGAAACGATGAATCTAAGAGTCTCGCTTGTACCATACTCAATGTACTTGTCATAATCCTCAATAGCTGCAACTGCATCTACTACTGATGTAATCTGACGTGTGATTTCCTTAGGCTTTCCATCAACAAAACCTCTTAACTGAAGTGTGTACTGGCATTCCTGATCATGGAATCTCTCAAGTGTACCGAACTCGATAGGCTTAACGATAACAACACCACCGTTGAAATCTGTCTTCTCATTAGTTACATCGAAGATATAATCAACGAATGCTCTAAGGAAGTTACCCTCACCGAACTGCATAACCTTAACAGGTCTGTCAACTGCATGTGTAATACTCTTGTTTAATCTCTGCATCTTAAATCTCCTTTTTTCATTGGGAATAATCCGTTTTACGATAACGGTCCCTAATTATTAACCAGTAAATGGTATGTAAATAAGTGCATGTAAGCGCTTTCATAAATAAAATATACTTAAAAATACTCTAAGTCAATACATTTTTCTGCTTTTTAAAAAATTCTTACATTACACTTGTTTTTATAATAATACCATTGTATAATTCATTTATCAATATGTAAGCGCTTACATTTATTCATTTTTTATCAATTTTTGTTAGGCGATACATTTACATTCGTCAAGAGATGAGGTCGCACATGAATATTAATATATATGATGTTTCTAAAAAAGCTGGTGTATCCATAGCAACAGTTTCAAGGGTTCTTAACGGCAACACCAGGGTTTCTGAAAAGACAAGAGACAAAGTTATTAATGCAATGAAAGAATTAGACTACACTCCTAATGTATTTGCAAGAGGATTAGGTCTTAATACTATGAAGACAATTGGCATTATGTGCATAGATTCATCTGATATATACCTTGCCAACGCTGTTTACTATCTTGAACAGGAGCTTCGCAAATACAACTACGACTCTATTCTTTGCTGCACTGGTAAAGATTATAATAATAAGAAGAATTATCTCGAGCTTCTTTTGAGTAAAAGAGTTGACGGAATTATTCTTGCCGGTTCACAGTTTGTAGAAAATACCAGTGAACATAACAACGACTACATTAGTAATGCAGCTAAAGATGTTCCTATAGTTCTGGTCAACGGCTATCTGGACGCTGCCAACATTTATTCAGTAATGTGCAATGATGAAGAAGCTGTATACAATGCGACAAAACTCTTGATAAATAATTCACATCGTAATATAGTTTACTTATATACGAGTACTTCATACAGTGGCATGAATAAGTACCACGGCTATCTTAAAGCAATTAATGAAGCTGGTATTACTCTCCCGGATGAATTCCATCATCTGTGTGGCAAGAACATATCTCATGCCAGGGATTATCTTACATATCTATATGATAAAGGAATGAAGTTTGATGCCGTTATGACATCTGATGACTCTATCGCTGCCGGTGCTGTCAAGTTTGCACATACTCACGGAATCAGAATTCCTGAGGATTTAGAGGTTATTGGATACAATAACTCTGTTCTTTCATTATGTACAGAACCTGAACTTACCTCTATTGACAGTAAGGTTGAGGAACTATCCTCATGCGCGGTAAGCGTGCTAATGAAGGTTTTATCCGGTGAAGATGCTGACAATCACAGTATCATCGCCGCTGATATAATAAAACGCAACACAACAATATTTTAATTCACAGGAGGATTATGAATCATGAAACAGTTCATGGACAAAGACTTTTTACTTTCAACTCCAACAGCTCAGCATTTATTCCACGATTATGCAGCTAAGATGCCAATACTTGACTATCACTGCCATATCAATCCTAAGGAAATCGCTGAAGACAGAAAGTTTGAGAACATCACACAGGTATGGCTTGGTGGCGATCATTACAAGTGGCGTCAGATGAGAACTAACGGTGTTGATGAGAAGTACATCACAGGTGATGCTTCTGACCGCGAGAAGTTCCAGAAATGGGCTGAGACTCTTGAGATGGCTATCGGTAACCCACTTTATCACTGGAGCCACCTTGAACTTCAGAGATACTTCGGATACAACGGTATTCTCAACGGCGATACAGCTGAGGAAGTATGGAATCTCTGTAATGCAAAGCTACAGGAAGATTCTATGTCAGTTCGTAACCTTATCAAGCAGTCAAATGTTACATTAATCTGTACAACAGATGATCCTGTTGACTCACTTGAGTGGCATCAGGTTCTTAAGGATGATAAGACATTTGACGTACAGGTACTTCCTGCATGGAGACCTGACAAGGCTATGAACATCGAAAAGCCTGAATATCTTGATTACCTTGAGACATTATCTAATGTAAGCGGAATTAAAGTTAATTCATTTGCTTCATTAATGGATGCTCTTAGAAACCGTATGGATTTCTTTGCTTCTATGGGATGCTCAGTATCAGATCACGCTCTTGAGTATGTAATGTACAAGCCATACACAGAAGAAGAAATCGAAGCAATCTTTGCTAAGAGATTTTCTGGTTCTGCTATCACTACAGAAGAGATGAACAAGTTCAAGACAGCATTCATGGTATCTGTAGGTAAAGAATACAACAAGCGTAACTGGGTAATGCAGTTACATTATGGTACAATCCGTGATAATAACAGATTCCGTTATGACCAGTTAGGTCCAGATACTGGATTTGACTGTATCAACACATATGACTGCTCTGCTGAGATGGCTCAGTTCCTTAACGCACTTAATGCTACAGATGAGCTTCCTAAGACAATCATTTACTCACTTAACCCTTCAGTTAACGCTGCTATCGGAACAGTTATCGGATGCTTCCAGGATTCTAAGGCTGTTGGCAAGATTCAGCAGGGTTCAGCTTGGTGGTTCAACGATCATAAGGTTGGTATGACTAACCAGATGACAAGCCTTGCTAACTTAAGTCTTCTTGGTAACTTCATCGGAATGCTTACAGATTCAAGAAGCTTCCTCTCATACACAAGACATGAGTACTTCAGAAGAATCATGTGCGAACTTATCGGTGGATGGGTAGAGAATGGTGAATACCCAGCAGATGAGAAGGCATTAAAGAAGATTGTTGAAGGTATCTCATACAACAACGCTGTAAGATACTTTGGATTTGATCTTTAATTCATATTCTTAACGAGAAAAAGCAGTTATCACAATTAATGTGGTAACTGCTTTTTTATGCGATGTCATAATTACTTATCAATTTTACTTATAAGACTGCTACTGTTCTCAAACAGAATATTTTTCATTTCATTTTCAAGCTTTCTCAATGTCAGACTTCTTAAAACCTACCAAATCTCCAAATTTCATCTGTTTCGTATGTCTTTTTCACCCCACATACTTGTTTTCTCCGCCAAAAAGCCCACTAAATGATCAAAAGATGCAGCCACCACACATCATGATAACTGCATCCATAATAATTATATATAACTACTTATTCTGTTCCTCTAACAGCTTCTTTAATCTGTCTATTTCTGCATCCTTTTCTTCTAAACGTGCCCTATTTTCTTCTAACTGTGAGTCTTTTTCTTCTAACTGTGCCCTATTTTCTTCTGCCTGCACCTTCAGTTCATCAATCTCATCCTTCATCCTGTCAACCATCAGCTCTGCCGTATTCCTGTCTAATATCCTCAACGCTTCAGAAAACATATTGAGCACCTCCTTTGGTCTCTCCAAATACTCATTAATATCCAGACGTACTGATTCCAAGTCAGGAAATATCTCTATCAACTGCTCTATCTCCTCCGGTGTCTCGGCTACAAATAGCGACAGATACTTTAAGCGGTCAAGCTTCATCTTCTCGGTTACCTGCTTTTCACTGTACTGCGTTCTGTCATAATCGTATTCCGTCACCTCGGTACGCCCTTTTCTAATATCAGAATATCGGTATTTCTTAAATGTGTCAAGGCTTACCAGTACAAAATCCTGCAAAAGATTTATCTTAATTCCAGTATTAAACTTTGTTTTGCCGACATGAAAATATAATGCCTCATCAATCTCGCTGATAAGGCTGCTGCTACTGTTCTCAAACAGAATAATAGTATGAACTGGTCGCATATCCTTATACGAAGGTTTTGACGAGCCATTCATCGAACTCCTAAGGCTCCCAGCACCTCCTATCTCACGGTTTCCAGTAATCATCTTATACTGGCGCAGCACAAGGTCTGCTGAGTAACACGATATTCTCTCTGCCTGAAAATCATAAGAAATCTTCTGAATCTCAATATTAGCGATACTTCCATCAGACATCATCACAACCATATCCATAATAATCATCACACCAAGGAACTGTGAATCCTCATTAGGAAATACTTCAAGAACAGTAACCTTCTGCCCCAGCAGACAACTCACCAGCTCTGAAAGTCTGTCTCTTCTCTCAACCGGATTAAATATCTTCTTAAAGAATGGATCATATAATAACGGAAGTGACTTCCTTCCCTTTAGAAAATCCTCATATCTTCCAATCCATTCTTCATTACTCTTAAGATATCCATATGCACTCAGGCTCCATGAATCTCCTTTAATCTGACGCATGGCTGCATCATAATAATCCTTCTTCTCACTAAACTCCATAATACATTTACAACACCAGTGTTACTTCCTCCTCTTAATTAATAAACATGCACATTTATATATGTACAGTATCATATATATAGAGAAGTGTAAATATACTTGTCGTATTCTGTAGTCTTTGCGTCGTCATCTGTTGTTTTTTCGTCGTATCAGATTATCTCTTAATATCCAATCATAAATTCATATAAATCTTCCAATGCTTCCTGCAAATCAGCATTTTTCTCTCTGGAAATCAATTGTGACAACTGCATCATCTGCATATCCGTTGGTATACAACAAACATCATAAGCTTTGACAAAAGTGCTTCTTTTTTGGTTTTAGGATATTTCATGCAGTATTCTTCAATTATAATTCTTGAGTATTCATCCATTTGTATCCACCATTATCTTTCATATTATTTATTAAATAATACTTTAAATTTAAGCAAAACGCCAGCTAATAATCTGCCCATGCTAATAATACTTTAGATTATTATAAATGTTTATTTATATCTAATCATACTAATATGTGAAGTGAACAGTATCATTTTGCGAACAGAAGACATCTTGTTGCGGATAGACGATACGCTGGTGTGGTTGTATTAGTGGTTATTCGATAATTATAACCTTCAAAAATGTGTGGTAATTGTACAATTCGTTAAAATCGTACAACTTGTGCAAATGGATTATTATTGTTATAGTAATTCCCAAAGTAATTTATACATAGGTTGAAACGGCTAAAATTTGACAAACAAGAAATATCATTGAATGAATAAGCAGTATACTAAATACATAATGGTTATGTATACAACCATTATTCTGTTGTTTTTCAATATTTTATGAATTGATCTAATAATGGTTCGTGTGTTCAATATCGTTAATTAGTATAAAACATATTTTATCTTTTTATTTTAAATCTTTTAACATTATTTATAACATCTTCTATTGATTCAATCCATTCTCCTTGAACTGCATTAATAATGTTTTTTACTGCATGGCCCTTAATATAATACATACGAACATTATCTCGAAATCTATCCAAGCCTACCTCTTTCTTTGCAACTTCAAATATTTTGTCAAACAAAGATCCAACTCTAGTAACTCCTCGTGCAGAATCATCATCTAATTCAATGACAACTTTATCTTGAAATTCTATTTTTTCTCCATCTATCCCTTTATTTATTTCAACAAGAATAAGCATTGGATTATATGTATATTTAATCCCCATCCTTTCTTCCATTTCAATAATAAAGTCGTCAAATAGAAATTTATCAAAATAATATGCTGTTTGATTCCTTCTGATGTAAAATATCGGTATATCGCTATAACAACACCATTTACCATAAGCATTAGGATGATACCTTCTTTCTATATTCACATCATTACCAAATATATTTTCACAATATCCTGGGACAAAAAAATCTATGAATTTCCCAGATTTTCTATCAAACATATCCATATAATTAATAATATAATCTCTTGCAGATGCTTGATTACCATCTGCTATTAATATCCCAACGGTTATAGTTTCAAAATCGTTTTTATTTAATATTT
>ULNS01001396.1_pt1 | contig 17898 bp, 14 predicted proteins | sample 1951981 | NCBI WGS metagenome assembly ULNS01 (sample SAMEA4835583, study PRJEB28245) | human gut metagenome | biome: gut microbiome; material: fecal sample | place: Denmark | collected 2008
GAGTCGAGTAAACGAGGTGAACGGCAACACACTTAGGAAGTTGTACGAGAGCGGTATGCTCACGAAGGAGGCATACAACGACATCAGCAGTATGTACACGAATTATATCCCTATGAGGGGATTTGACCAAACGACAAGTGCGGATGCCTACGCTTATCTGACGCACGGCGACAGCGCATTCAACGCACCGATAAAGACAGCCAAAGGGCGCAGTTCCAAGGCTGACAATCCTATAGCATATATGCAGGCGATGGCGGAAAGTGCGATAATGCAGGGCAACCGCAACGTATTGGTGAAACAAAAGATGTTGAACTTTGTGCGCAACCATCCGAGCGACCTTGCGAGTGTCAGCGATGTCTGGTTGCAATATGACTCGGTTGCCGATGAGTGGAAGCCGGTGTTCCCCGACAATATCGGTGCCAATGACAGCGCATCTGTGGTGGCGAAAAAGATGGAGGCATTCGAGGATAAAATGAAACAGATGGCAGAGAAACACCCGGACTTGGTGCAAAGAAGCAACGAAGCACCTGACATCCCATATAAGGTGGTAGAGAAAGGGCAGTTGAACGAACACCAAGTGCTTGTGAAGCAAAATGGCAAGTCTTACATCATCACCGTCAACGGCAGCCCAAGAGCGGCACAGGCGGCGAATGGCTTGACGAATCCGGACACAGACCTTACGGGCGCAGTCGGTAAAGTCTTCGAGGGAGCCGAGGCGTTGAACAGACAATTGTCCTCCTTATATACCACGTTGAACCCCGACTTCATTGGCTCAAACTATGTGCGAGATGCCTTGTACTCAAATACAATGGTGTACGTCAAGGAAGGAGCTAAGTATGGTGGTTCCTTTAATCTCAATTTCGCCAAATACAATCCAGCGGAAATGGCGAACCTATATGCACGTTACAACAAAGGCAGCCTTGACACATCCAATGAAACGCATAGACTGTTTTTGGAGTTTATGCAGAATGGTGGAGAAACTGGCTTCGTGAACCTAAAGCAGATAGAGAAGAGGAAGTCGGAGATAGCGAAAGCAATCAAGCGGGATGGGGAAATATCCGCGGCACAAATTTGGGGCGGTTTGAACGATGCCATTGATTTCGCCAACAGGGCAGTAGAGAACAGCGCAAGGTTTGCGGCATATGTCACGTCACGGAAGAGCGGACGCAGTGTAGGAAGGTCAGTATATGACGCAAAAGAGATTTCTGTCAACTTCAACAGAAAGGGAAGCGGCAGAAACTGGTGGAAAGACAACGTCGGAACTTCTCGTTTCTATGACACAGAGATAGGCTTAGTGGAAATAAACAGGGCATCTGTAGGAAGCTCTCTTGCGCATCGGTATAGCCAAGTAAAACTTGATGTAATAACATCTCTTGCTGAAGGTTTTAACAATGCTGTGTATTTTGGCTCTATGCAAGACTTCAGTAGACAAGAGGGCGTTAAAAGCCATTACTTTGCATACCCGATAAATTATAATGAAAATCGAAACTATGTTTTTTGTCGCGCAATGCAAGATGCAAATAAAAGTAGACTATATGTGCACGAGGTGTTTTTAGCGGATAATATAGAAAAGGGCAATACCCTTCAAACCGCAGCGTCTCAGCCTCACAGAGGTATTACCCTTTACAAGGATATTCTTGCGAACGTCCTCGCCGCAAATGTAACAAATGATTCTGAGACGAGCAAGCCTTGCTTCAGCAGAAAGCCGGGCGAGAGCATCTTCGACTATGCGTCACGTGTGTCGGAGGACGTGGATAGAAGCGTGTGTGAGGGGCGCTGAGTGCGATTTTACCGGGGAGGACGATGCTCGGAAGCCATTCTATGCTTTTGGACGCGAATCGAAGGGGTGAAACGACAAGAACGTGGCGACATATTCGTTGAATATCAACGATGCAAAATGCACGGAACTTATTCGTTTTGGGGGAATCAGCCTAATTCATCGGATTTGATTCCCAGAGCCATCATTATCGGAAAAGCGACAATTTGAGTGGCGTATCCATTCCCTTTCACAGATTTATCCATGGTGAATCGTGTGGCTATTTTGCCGTTGCTCTCAGAAAGAATTTTATCGATTTCCTCGCCGCAACGCCCATCAAAGCCAATGACAGCGACTCGCTTTATCTCCGTTTCTGACATAAGATTGTGAAGAGAGTCAAGAAAAAAGTCGTTGGAGTCAACCATCCCCTCATTTGAATATGTGTAGAACGAAAATTCGCCGAGATGTCCGTTGAAAGCCATTCCGTTCAGTCCGGCAATGTCAGACGGGGTGCAGACGTCGAAATTGTCACAACCGGTGTTGTATGTAATATAAACGTCAATTTGGTTTTCGCCGGGAGTGACACCCCAGTCCAATGCAATGTATGTAAACAGCGAAGAGAGATCGATGGTGCTCAGCTCGCGGTTTAGAATGCGCTCAAAATTAGTTTTGAAATCCGATGTGATAAAATTAAGGAATGCCGCATCCACAATGATGGCATTTGGGGCTGGTGTGAAATCTTTAGTCATCTGCTTTTTTATGCAAAGATAACTTTCGATTGCGTATCGGCAAAATTTATGCTCCAGCATTTTTATGTTATTTGTAATATCGTTAACTTTGTGGATATGGAACTTTCAGCAGGAGTAATAAAATGGGTGCATTCCTTGTCGCAGAAAAAGAATCGTGACAAGGAGCGTTGTTTTGTTGCAGAAGGAACAAAATGCGTGATAGACACACTCGATTATTTTAAGGTTAGATATTTGTTTGCCACGTCTGATTGGGCGGACAGCGTCGGCTGTAGATTGCGCTGCCCCGTGACGGTCGCAACCAAAGCTCAAATAGAGAGGATGTCGATGCTGAAAACGGCGACAGACGTCATCGCTGTTTATGAAATGCCAGATGTCCAGATTGGGAAAGGCTTGGAGAAGCGTCTTGCATTAGTGCTTGATGGAATCCAAGACCCAGGAAACTTCGGAACCATATTGAGGATTGCCGATTGGTTTGGAATCAAAGACGTGTTTTGTAGCAAAGATACCGTAGACGTCTACAATCCTAAGGCGGTGCAGGCGACAATGGGGGCTGTTTCGCGTGTGAATGTCGTGTATTGCAGCCTTTCGGAACTGTTTGCGACATATAAGGAAATGCCAGTATACGGAACATTGCTTGACGGAAACAATATTTACGAAACGCCGTTGTCACAGGCGGGATTCATCGTCATGGGCAATGAAGGCAAGGGGATTTCGGAGGAGATAAGACGTCTTGTGACAGGAAAGTTGCTCATTCCGTCATACCCAATCGGCACTCCGACATCGGAATCGCTAAATGTGGGGATGGCGACAGCCATTGTTGTCGCAGAATTTAGAAGAAGAACAATGTAGTATGTGCTATGGCAAAGGATAAAATAGCGTTTTTTTGTAGCGATTGCGGATATGAGTCGCCAAAATGGGTGGGGAAGTGTCCGAATTGCGGAGCCTGGAACACTTTCGTCGAAGAGCGCGTTGTGCAGACTCGAGGCGGGAAATCGCTCCTCCCGGAAACAAAATTGGACTCGAAGCCACTTCGCTTGTCTGAAATCGAAGCTGGGGAGGAGAAGCGCATACAGATGCCGAGCGGAGAGTTGAACCGTGTGCTTGGTGGAGGTTTGGTGCAGGGTTCTATAATATTAATAGGAGGAGAGCCTGGGATCGGAAAGTCGACTCTCGTTTTGCAGAACGTAATACGCATTAGGAGCAGAAAGGTGCTCTATGTGTCTGGTGAGGAAAGCGCGCAGCAATTGAAGATGCGGGCTGACCGACTTGGTGCAGACGGAGGAGAGTGCTACATTGTTTGTGAAACGTCGTTGGAGAAGATATTTCAACACATAAAAAACAGCAATCCAGGAATAGTGGTTGTCGACTCCATCCAAACTATTGCTTCCGACAATCTTGAATCTGTGGCTGGAAGTGTGGGCCAAGTGCGGGAATGTGCGGCGTCTCTTTTGAAATATGCCAAGGAGAGCGGAACACCAGTGGTGCTGATCGGGCATATCAACAAGGAGGGAAGTATAGCCGGGCCGAAGGTGCTTGAACACATTGTCGACGCCGTGCTGCAGTTTGAGGGCGACCGTCATTACATGTATCGGTTGTTGCGCTCGATAAAGAATAGATTCGGAAGCACGTCGGAAATGGGCATATATGAAATGACACAATCGGGATTGCGTGAAGTGGCAAATCCATCGGAACTGCTGTTGTCTGATAATGATTCAGACTTGTCGGGAGCCGCGATTGGTGTGACAGTGGAGGGGGCGCGTCCATTGCTCGTCGAATCGCAAGCGTTGGTAAGCACTGCGGCATACGGCACAGCGCAGAGGTCGGTGACTGGCTTTGATTCAAAAAGAATGAATATGTTGTTGGCTGTGCTTGAGAAACGGGTCGGTTTTAAATTGGCTTTGAAAGATGTGTTCCTCAATATTGCGGGGGGATTCAAGGTCAATGATCCGGCGCTTGACCTTGCTGTTATCAGCTCGATACTTTCTTCTAACGTCGATATGCCGATCGCAAAGACGGTTTGTTTGACAGGGGAAGTCGGATTGTCGGGGGAGATTCGCCCGGTCACCAGGATAGAACAGCGCATAATAGAGGCTAACAAATTAGGCTTTTCCACGATTTATGTGCCAAAGCACAATTTGAAAGGTGTGGATGTGTCTCAGTATAATGTGGAGGTTAAAGAAGTGGCGCGTGTAGAGGAAGTGTTCCGCTCGCTTTTCGGATAAATCTGAAATTAATATTCTCGAAATTTTTTTCTTCAGCCGTCTTTGATTAATTTTGTATGACATAAAAACGTATATAGACAACAAAAAAGAATAACAAGAGGATAAATATGAAAAATGAATTCAGAGATTTCGCAGTGAAACACATGGGACTCAACGGGCTCGCCGTTGTCGACTATATGAACATCACCAGTAGCTATATCTCTCCGACTATTATTGAAGAACGTCAATTGAATGTGGCACAAATGGACGTGTTCTCACGATTGATGATGGATAGAATTATATTTTTGGGCACACAGATAGATGATTACACAGCAAATGTAATCCAAGCCCAGTTGCTTTATCTTGACTCTTCCGACCCGGGCAAGGATATCTCAATTTATATAAACTCTCCTGGTGGCTCTGTATATGCTGGACTTGGCATATATGACACTATGCAGTACATTTCGAGCGATGTCAAGACGATTTGCACAGGAATGGCGGCGTCGATGGCCGCGGTGTTGCTCGTGGCTGGAGAAAAAGGCAAACGTTTTGCGCTTAACCATTCGCGTGTTATGATTCACCAACCGATGGGCGGTGCGCAAGGCCAGGCTTCCGACATCGAAATAACAGCGCGAGAGATTCAAAAATTGAAAAAAGAGCTGTATACAATCATATCGAATCATTCAGGAGTGCCATTCAAGAAGGTTGAAAAAGACAGCGACCGTGATTATTGGATGACATCGGCGGAGGCTAAGCAATATGGAATGATTGATGAAGTTTTGACAAGAGAGACCAAATAAAAACTAATGGCAAAAAAAGATTCTGGAACATCGACAATGCGGTGCAGTTTTTGTGGCCGCAGCCAAAGAGATGCGGCGCTGTTTATTCCAACAATTGACGGCAAGGGAGCTATCTGCGACAATTGTATCGAGCAGGCACATGCTATGATTTCGCAGTATATTGACACAAAGCCCATAAACGGCAAAGGCGGCAAATTCGACTTGGAAATGAAAAGTGTGCCGAAGCCAAAGGAGATTGTTGATTATTTGAATCAATATGTTATCGGTCAGGAACAGGCAAAAAAATACTTGTCAGTTGCTGTATACAATCACTATAAGCGTCTGCTTCAGCCTGTTGATGAAGACGGGGTGGAGATTGAAAAAAGTAATGTGATAATTATTGGTCCTACTGGAACCGGCAAAACGTTGTTGGCAAAAACAATAGCGAAATTGCTTAATGTGCCGTTTGCAATTGTCGATGCAACCGTACTCACAGAGGCTGGATACGTGGGCGAAGACATTGAGAGTCTTTTGGTGCGTTTGTTGCAGGCTTGCGATTATGACGTGGCACAGGCTGAACGAGGCATCGTATTCATTGACGAGATAGACAAAATAGCAAGAAAGGGCGACAACCCGTCAATCACAAGAGACGTGAGTGGAGAAGGTGTGCAGCAAGGGCTTTTGAAGTTGCTCGAAGGCTCTGTGGTCAACGTGCCACCACAAGGCGGAAGGAAGCATCCGGAGCAAAAGATGATTCCTGTCGACACAAAAAATATCCTGTTTATCTGTGGCGGTGCTTTTGAGGGAATTGAGCGTAAGATTGCCCAGCGCCTTAACACATATGTGGTTGGTTTCGGAACTGACAATGTGGAGCGCAAGCAGAAACGGGAAAATCTGATAAACTACGTAGCGCCACAAGACTTGCGGTCATTCGGACTAATTCCTGAGATTATAGGTCGATTGCCGATATTGACCAATCTTGAGCCATTGGACCGCAATGCGTTGCGGAGAATCCTCTCAGAGCCCAAAAATGCCATAATAAAACAGTATCAGAAATTGTTTGAGATGGATGGCGTCAAGCTGGTTTTTGAGAAAGATGCTCTTGACCTTATTGTTGATAAATCAATAGAATATAAACTTGGCGCGCGCGGACTTCGCTCGCTGACTGAAACCATTGTGGTCGACGCAATGTATGAAAGTCCGTCGTCAAAGAAAAAAGAGTTTGTAGTTACCAGAGAATATGCATTGGAGAAGCTTAACAAGGCAAATTTAGATCTCCTTGTGTGAAAATATAGCGAAAACATTTTGCAAATTGTCGATAGGTCCTTAACTTTGTAAGTAAAGCAAACCTCTAATTATTATGGCAGTCAAAACTGATTTAAAAGCCGAACTGAAAAACTATTTCGGATTCGACAACTTTAAAGGCAATCAAGAAGCGATAATAGAAAATCTGATGGCCGGCAATGACACGTTTGTGCTTATGCCTACAGGCGGCGGCAAGTCGCTATGCTATCAATTGCCGTCCTTGCTGATGGACGGCACTGCAATTGTCATATCGCCATTAATCGCCTTGATGAAGAATCAGGTAGACGCTATGCGAAATTTTGGAGAGGACGACGGAATAGCTCATTTCTTGAACTCTTCATTGAACCGTGCTGCAATAGAGAAAGTTAAGTCGGACATTGTGTCGGGCAAAACGAAATTGTTGTACGTCGCGCCTGAGTCGCTGACAAAAGAGGAGAACATAGAATTCTTGTCGACGGTGTCGATTTCATTCTACGCAGTCGACGAAGCGCATTGTATATCGGAATGGGGACACGATTTTCGGCCAGAGTACAGACGAATCAGACCGTTGATAAATCAGATAGGCAACCGTCCGATCATTGCTTTGACAGCCACTGCTACGCCAAAGGTGCAGCATGACATACAGAAGAATTTGGGAATGCTGGATGCTAAAGTGTTTAAATCATCATTCAACAGGCCAAATCTATATTATGAAGTGCGTCCGAAGACCAAGAACGTTGACAAGGACATCATAAAATTCATAAAAAGTCATGAGGGCAAATCGGGCATAATATATTGCCTGAGCAGAAAAAAAGTGGAAGAGTTGACAGAGACATTGATTGTCAACAACATCAAAGCATTGCCATACCATGCTGGCATGGACAGCGCGCAACGCAGTGCCAACCAGGATGCCTTTCTGATGGAGACTGTCGATGTCATCGTGGCAACGATTGCTTTTGGTATGGGTATTGACAAACCGGATGTGCGTTTTGTAATACATTATGACATTCCCAAAAGTTTGGAGGGGTATTATCAAGAAACCGGACGCGCGGGACGTGACGGCGGCGAAGGCTTGTGTGTCGCATTCTATACCAACAAGGACTTGCAGAAACTGGAGAAGTTTATGCAGGGCAAGCCAATTGCAGAACAGGAAATTGGCAAGCAGTTGCTTTTGGAAACGGCGGCATATTGTGAATCATCTGTGTGCCGGCGAAAGTCGTTGCTTTATTATTTTGGAGAGGAATATCAAGAAGACAATTGCGGAAACTGTGACAACTGTTTAAATCCTAAGAAAAAAGTGGAAGCAAAAGATGAACTTTGTGCGGTAATTGAGACCGTCTTGGCATTGAAAGAAAAATTTAAATCAGACTATGTTATTAATGTCATGCTCGGAAAATCGACCGCCGAAATAAAATCATATTTACACGATCAATTGGAAGTGTTCGGCTGCATGGAGGCTGACACCGATAAATTTTTAGGCGCGGTGATTCATCAAGCAATCATTGCTGGATATCTTGACAAGGAAATTGAAAACTATGGGTTGCTGAAAGTGACAAAAGCTGGGCACTCGTTTTTGAAGAATCCAAAGTCGTTTAAGATTGTTGAAGACAAGGAATTCAACGAAGATGACGAAGATGTTACTATAAAATCGGGCGGAGTTTGCGCCGTCGACCCAGAATTGTACTCCATCCTTAAAGATCTTCGCAAAAAGATTGCCAAGAAGCTGGAGTTGCCGCCGTATGTAATCTTTCAAGACATTTCGTTGGAGGCTATGGCTACAACATATCCAATCACAATGGAAGAACTTCAAACTATACAAGGCGTTGGCGCCGGCAAGGCGAAACGCTATGGAGCGGACTTCTTGAAAGTTATAAAGGCCCATGTCGAGGAAAACGATATTGAACGTCCGGAAGACCTGCGGGTGAGGAGTGTTGCAAACAAAAGCAAGCTTAAAATATCAATCATTCAGGGTATTGACCGTAAGATTGCACTTGATGAGCTTGCGGAGTCTAAGGGGTTGGAATTCGATGAGTTGTTGGATGAAGTGGAGGCAATTGTATACTCTGGGACAAAAATAAACATCGATTATTTCCTGGACGAGGTGATGGATGAAGATCACTTGGACGACATTTTTGAATATTTCAAAGAAAGCGAGAGCGATGATTTGGAATTGGCGATAAATGAACTTGGCGGAGACTATACTGAAGAAGAAATCCGGTTGGTTCGCATTAAGTTTATTTCTGAAATGGGCAACTAAGTCTATGGAGGTTGTTTATGAAGATAATCATCTGATAGTGGTGAATAAAGCCGCAGGTGAAATCGTGCAAGGCGATAAAACTGGCGACAAACCACTGTCTGAGATGGTTAAAGATTATCTGCGCGAAAAATATAACAAGCCAGGCAATGTGTTTTGTGGTGTGATTCACCGGCTTGACCGCCCGGTGAGCGGGCTTGTCGTATTCGCCAAAACAAGCAAAGCGTTGGCGCGGATGAACGAGATTTTTCAGAATCGGAAAGTGAAAAAAACATATTGGGCAATCTCAAGAAATTTGCCGCCAAGAGCGGAAGATACGTTGGTTGACTATCTGACACCTCGGGAACGCAATAACAAAACGTATGTCAGCCGCACGCCTGTCGACGGGGCGCAGAAAGCTGTGCTTGACTACAAATTGTTGGCAAAAACTGATTATTACTGCCTGCTTGAAGTGAATCTTCACACGGGAAGGAAGCATCAGATACGCGCACAATTATCGGCTATGGGATGTCCAATCCGTGGAGATTTAAAATATGGTGACCGACGGAGTAATCCCGACGGTGGCATATCATTACAGTCGCATAGAATCGTATTCGAGCATCCTGTGTCAAAAAAAATAATCGATTTGGTTGCGCCAATACCAGACGACAACCTGTGGCGGGCGTTGGCTGCAAATCTATGATTGCTTTATGCGGATAGCCTCTGGGAATCAAACCCGGAAGGTTGCTTATTTATCCCAAATCCGGTCATTAGTACGGCTTTTTGATGTTGACTTTGTAACTGATTGACAATTAGTTTTTTGCTATTCACACGAGTTCGGGATAAGAGGTGTTTGAAAAAATGGTGAAAAAAAGGAAATCGGCGACTGAAATAGTCGCCGATTTGTTTGGTGAATTCATTGATTTTTAGTAATTTAATGGTGTAAAAAGAAACAATTACAAATCATGATCACCAAGAGTAAAATTACTGAAATTTTTGTATTGCCGATGATTTCTGCAAAGAATTTGATGCAGAGATGGCAAAAAACGCTGTTCAATCAACACCTGATGCCCCAAAACGACGTCGCAAGCGTATGATGTCGGACGCCGATGTCATCACAATCCTCATCTGTTTCCACTTCAACTCCTACCGCAACTTCAAGCATTATTACCAGGCCTGTGTGTGCGCTTTCCGGACGGCTTTGGAGTAAGGGGATACATGTGGTGACAGGGCTGCGCTCTAACATGAAGCAGCGACTGATGCCTCTTTATGACAAGATAATGCTGCGCGGAGGAGCATTATCGAGACCGTGAACTACATGCTTAAAAACGTGGCGCAGCTTGTGCACACACGGCACCGCAGCGTGCACAACTTTCTGATAAACCTGCTCGCGGCAATGGGGCGTACTGCTTCTTCCAGTCCAAGCCAGCAGTCAACTTCGACTACGAGGTGCCGAACTCAGACGGTCAGCTCACCATCTGGCAATAGCCAAAATCCCATTTTCTCAAAAGCGTATCAGGCGACCACGTCCATGGTCGCCCGACATCTTGTCCGCATCCGAATTGCGCCTTTTCAGTCCACGCTTATCCCGAACTCGCGTCTTTAGCTCGGCGTCCACAACGGACTATAGTGCACATTTACGCTTCCTTCAAAAAATCGTCGATGGTGAATGTGCCGTCGAGGTTTACCCTAAGGTCTTTCACTGGGAATATCTCGCGGAGTTCAAAAGGATTGCGATACCAAACTTCAACCGACATCGGAAGATTGGCGCGGATAATCCTTGCGAACTCCCAACCCTTGGCAGTCCAACTGGCCCAGTCGAAGGATGGGTCTGCGGTGGAGTCTGCATAGTCGGCTCGTCGGTCGAAATCATCGTACCATTGACCGATTTCGGGAATGTGCATGGGCTTGAAATAAGCGACTTCCAAAATATCGTTGACATCAAGAGTCTCGGAGCATTCGTTGGTGTCACCGATACACCAGACGCAATCGGGACACAATGCGAAATATTTGATTTTGTCGAGAAGGATGTATTCCTGCCCCTTGCGATAGACAATTTCGATATCAACGGGAGCGAGTTGTCGGAGCATCTGGGCGAAGGCGAGTCCCCGGCGGTTCCAGTCGTCCCAATCCATGGCGTTCTTTACCCCTTCAAACACTTCTTTGTGCGCGGCTACGTCCCAATCGTCGCACCAGGACTCGATGCCCGGCAGAACGAAAGGAGTATCTTCATAGCCTTCAAGTTCGAGGGTATCGTCCTCACAGCCATAAGAGCAGTTGTCGGCTGAGAAGTAGCCGAGACAACCGCAGTAGTCCACATTGAAGAGGAAATATGGCTTGGTGAGCTTATTGATATCCATAATACGAGAGTCTGGTCTTGAGCGATTTATCGGATAGATTAAATCATTTTCGTCAGTTCTGGCAGATGGTGAAAGAGGTCATCGTGCGGTAGCCTTCGGCCAACGTATGTATCGCCTCCTTGTTCGGAATGAAGATTTCATCGCCCATACAACCACCTTTCAAGTCAATCATGAGGTCAAGAAGAGGAACATCGCGATTGGGAGAAGTAAGATTGCTCTCTTCAATATACATCACTTTCAGCATGAAGCCATCGTCCTGAGGAGTGATACGAAGATAAGTGTCAGCGACATCGCCATCGGTGTCGATGCGATGCTGCATTGCGTCGTAGATGGCTTTTTCAAGCACCTCAATAAGGCCATCAGAAGCATGTGTTTCCTCTAATATTTTCATTCTTTGTCTTCTTTTTCTATTTTAAGGAGGTTATTGGCTTGAGACAAGAGGTCAACAATATCTTGTTGATGTTCTTCGATTTCCTTTTTGCCCCATCTGTGATTATCCCATGTAATGCTATACATTACAAGACGCTTTGGCTGTAAACCTTTTATGTCTTTTGCCTTTTCGGTGGGACCTTTATCGTTGAGGCTCGAATTCTTTCTTCGGCTAATCAAACATAGATTACCTATACTGTCAAGGTTGACTCCATCTGTTTGCTCATAAGATTGAGGAAGATGATGCTCAACCGAATTGAAATATTTGAACTGGAAAGTGCCACGTTTAGATATTTCCCGGATATATCTGATGCTTGATTGTGCCTGCAAAGACGCAAGCCAATAGAGATAATCGATGAAGTTCAGCATGAAAATCGGGGTATCGGTTCCAGCACATAACAAATCTTGTTCATGCGTTGTCCATCGATTTTGTAGATCCAAATAGTAGTTAAAAATCCATTTGTCTAATACCGAGACCAAAAGGTTTTCGTCAATCTGCAATTGTACATCTGCATTGGTTAACAACCAGTCCATCAGGGAATAAAGCCATTCTTTATATTTCCTGTTTCTGAAAGTTACTTGAAGCATAGACTGCTGCTTGACGATTCTGCTGTTGACAGATTCTATCTCATCGGCAGAATCATTAAAGTCCTGTGGCCTGTACTGATCTTGTTTTGTAAAAGTGTTGCGATATTTGAGACACCCATCATATCTATACGGGCGCAAAATCCTCCATTTTAGATTATCATCATCTTCTTCACCCTCACCTTGGGCTTTTAGCACATATCTATCAAAGAGTGTCCTGGCTCTAAGAAGGAATTTGATGAAATCTATTGAGTCTGTAATGTATGAGGGAGCCTCAACTGGCATCGCATCGGCATTTAGCGGAATTGTAATGGGCGTCTTATTTTCTTTATCCTCCTTGCTCTGAGCGTCATCAAACTCCTTTATCCTCCTGGAATTATAGAGTCTGAATACATGCATGAGGAAATTGGGGAAGTCGATAATTGCATTATACTTAATTTCCTCTTCATCATTTTTTTCTGCATCAGAGGCGCTTGAGTAATTTGCATCCTCGGATAAAATCTCATCAATGCCCTTTTTCCCCATTGAGGCAATATTACTTACAGCATCCTTTGTAAGCATATCCAAACAAAGAGAATCGTAATTCACGCCAAAGAGACCCAAAGACCTGTATTTTGAGAGGGATTTTTGAATAGGAATCTCCATCTGAGAACAAGCCTCCCAAATTGTAGCGAATATCTGACTCAACTCTTTTTTTAGAGGATCTATTTGTCTCATTAAAAGGGCTTTTACAACTTCATGAGCTTCGAGTTGTTCGCCTCTGTTGTTCATTATTTCAAAATATGATGCGACATCGGTATCCTCGGGCAAAGGCGTACATACCAGGACAACCTTATTATTAAGGTATTCAGCCAGTAATTTCATTTTTTCTTTGTCCTCGGACAAGGTCTTCAAAGATGTGTATTTTTCCTCGGCACCAATCCTGATTTGGAATGTTTCAACGGTGTCAAGTGCTTCAACCAATCTCGAAGTTTTGTTATTATTCGCTTTTTTGCATCTGTCAGAGAATGCTTTCCAATCTGATGCAAAAAGTTCTTCCAAGAAGCGCTCTACAGCAGGGCGCGAATCATATGTAAGCCTCGGACGATCCAGCAAACCAAGATAACGGCAAATCATATGCAGCGCTGTCAATCGTTGCTGACCGTCAATTATTTCATATTTTCCATCCCGGCGCAGAAGTACCACCAAGCTGCCAAGATAATAGTTGCCGCACTGATTGGCCTCCTCTTTTGTTTTAGGAGCATGATCCCATATATCCTGAAGTAATTGCCCTATTTGTGTATCGGTCCAGGCAAAGTTGCGTTGATAGAGAGGAACTACATATTCATCGTTCCAAACTTCACCTATGGTTTTATTTAAACTCTTGTTACTCATTCTTATTGATTGAAAAGGTCCTTTATTTCTGCCACATCAAACACTATTTTGATGTTATTGCGATATTCCTCAGATTTGCGAATTATCGGAGCCAAGTCAGAGAAATTTTTGGCTTTTTGAATCGTAGCCAAAATCCATCCTACATTACTGTTAGATGTCATAGTGGAATACCGCACTTGCTTCATTGTCAATCTAAGTCGATAAAGACAGACATATATGGCTTCGTAAAGATAATTAACTCCCTTTTCCCCAAACCGGTCAAAAGCCATAAGAATCGCAGATTTATATGCTTGTCTTATGTAGCCGTCTCCACTTCTTTGATATCCGGGGTAGTGGCAATGTGCAAGATAGAAATCCTTAAATCCAGCAAGTTGAGACGAATTGGATTGAAGGAATAATCTCTTATACATTTCTACATACGTCTCGATGTAGTCAAAAAAAGGTTTCCCATTTATAATGAGCTGATTTATATTTACGAAAGCCGACATATTGTCCGGATCTCCATGCTCAAAACGAGATTTAACCTTGAAGAGACCTCTGTTCAACGATTGGATAAACCCTAAAGCAATCTGCTGTTGTACCAATGAGTTCTGATATGCAAAATCAAGTTCAGAATCACGTCCAATAGTAAGACCCTTGAATTCATCTACATCATTTCTTGTAAATCTATTGGCAGATTCACTTCTTGACCATACTCGACTTCTAAAAAGATGTTCATTGATAAGTTGACGCAATAAATCAATACTTATGTTCTGTTTATCTGAATATAAAGCTGCGTCTTCCCACCTAACGTCACATTCAATTTTATCTTTTCTTTCGGCATCAACCATCGCACGAATATGATAGGCTTTAAGGAGATTATAGGCTTCAAGTGGCTTCCCTCGTCCGTTTTGGGTTTCGAATAGCTGGAAAGCTTCTGAAAGCCTTTTAACAGTCACCATAACTACGCGACAATTATTGAATATGAAATCAATGAACTCCTGACGTTCTCCTTCTTTGAGATTCAAAGATACCCATCTTTCAATAAATTTGAAATTTTCCCGTATGTGAGTTGCCGAATCAACATGGCCAAATTGCAACGGAGGGAGATTAATCTCTTTGTCAAGACTGCGAGCGATGAGACTAATTGTTGTGAGTCGCTGTTGCCCATCTACAATTTCAAGCAAGTTTGCCTGATTATGGTGTAGAATTACGCTTCCAAGCAAATAATCGAGTTTGCCCGTAATTCTGGCATGATTAATATCCGTCAAAAGTTGTTCAACGTTTTTGGTAGTCCACCTATACGGTCTTTGGTAATCAGGAATGACCAAATTAGAGAACTTTAGCAATTCTCCAATCTTTATCTTATGCGCTTCAACATCCTGCATCTCTTCAAAGGTGTTTTTTCTCTCCTCAAATCCCTGCTGTCTTTCAAAGGAAAGAATGTGGGGGCGCATGATTCGGTCAAGTTCCAAAAAACCTTGTTTAATATCCTCCCAATTATTTAATTCTTTCTGAAGAGTCCAACAGCATCCCTGTCTCCACCATTTAGAAGAGACAACCCTTGGATCGGATACTTCTCTCCAAAGATAATTTCTAATGGGACGCCAATCAGGACCTTCAATATGTAAATTTACTTTATTACCCCAATATTCATAATGGAGATAACCACCCATTAGTGTTCCTGCTTGGATGTACCACCAATCAGCATTATTGGGTATATTTACTTCTTGTCCTGGGAATTCCTTTTGAGCAAATTCTAGTTTCTGCTCTTTCGTTATCTCTTCCATAGATTATATGTCTTGAAATGGTTTATTACAGGACTTTGGTCATTTTCATATAAACAACCTCCGGCTCTTCCTCTTTAGAAGGCATGATTAGAGTACGAATATCAATATCAAAGATTTCAGCGATACGGCTTAGGGTCTGTAATCCTGGTTGTGCAGCATTAGTGCACCACTTCGAAACAGTGGCAGGGTCTTTGCCCAGCAACTCTGCCAAACGCTTGTTGGAGCACTTGTGCTCAGCAAGCACGATTTTGATGCGGTTCAAGTCTTTTCTCATTTTCTACAAAAATGAATTTGACGCAAATTTAAGGAATATTTCTGAAACAGCATCGTCTTATAGGGATAATTCCATGATAAGACTATAAAAATTGAACATCCGCTGCGCAGATAGGCTGCGGAGCGGGGTTGTAACTTTGTGGCCGAAATCGAGGGAGACGTCTATAGAGATTTGCATAATCCATTGGGATTGACTAACTTTGCAATCGCTTTCGGGCAAACATTAAAACTCATACAATCGGAAGTTTGACAGTTCGAGGTGAAATTTTTTTTGAAAATAATTGGCTTACAATTTGGTAAAGTCAATTTTTTATTCGTATCTTTGTAGCAATATGTAGATATATACACGATGAATTACAAGTTGAGCATATCCAAGTCCAAAAACGCAAGAATTTTTTATATTCAGACTTCCTACCGCAAGGGAGCCAAGGTCTGCACAAAGACTGTCAAGAAACTCGGCAACGAGACTTTCATTAAAGAAACTTATGGTGTGTAGGACGCCGAGGCGTGGGCCCGCGCTGAATTGGAGCGCATGCGGCAGGCCGCGCGCGAGGACAAGCAGGGGCTGATGATGGAGCTGCACCCCGACAAGCTGACAGACAATGTGGAGCGGATCTTCAACGGAGGCGACGTGTTTATAGAGCGCGCCGCCACACTGCTGGGGCTTAGAGCGTTGTGCGACAAGGTGAGTGAGGACTACAAGTTTAAGTTCAAGCTGTCGGATTACCTGTTGCGGATGGTCTGCAGCCGCATTCTCCACCCCGGTTCAAAACTTTCGGATTTCATCAATGGCAGACGCTTTATTGAAAAAAAGGATTTAAGGCTTGAGAACTTCTACCGCAGCCTTGATGTGCTGACAAGGGAAATGGACTCTCTGCAAGGGGGCGTATACCGCCACACGCTTGGGACGATGGGCCGCAACACAGGCGTGATATACTACGACTGCACAAACGTGTTTTTTGAAATAGAAACCGATGACGATTTCCGCAAGTATGGCCACTCAAAGGAGAACAGGCCCAATCCATTGGTGCAGATAGGGCTGTTCATGGATATGGACGGGATCCCTTTGGCTCTGTGTGTAAATCCGGGGAACACTCCGGAGCAGAAGACTCTGCAGCCGCTGGAGGAGGTGCTGGCCGACAAGTTCGGGCTCAGCAAATTCGTTGTATGCACGGACGGAGGGCTCGGCTCAAGAGACAACAGGAGGTTCAACGTAACCGAAGACCGCAACTTCATCACCGTGCAGTCGCTCAAAAAGCTGGGCGCGCACTATCAGGATCTTGCAACCGACCCCGACGGATGGAAGCTGCGGCCAAGATTGAAAAACGACACGCACACAAGGTGCGCAAGACTTTACAATCTTGGGGAAATAGATCTCGACGAATACGCCGAAGACACTTTCTATAAGGAATGCCTGACCGACGAGACTGCATTCGAGGAACATCTGATCATTACTTACAGCCGCAAATACGACCTGTATCAGAAACGACTCCGCGCACAGCAGATACAGCGCGCCGTCACAAAGATAAACAGAGGTGAGGCAAAACGCCCCAAATCGCCCAACGACTGCCGCAGATTCCTGAAAGACAAATACTTTGACGAACAAGGAAATCCTCTGGAGCCAATAACATCAGCCGTCATCGACGAGGAACGGATTGAACGGGAAGAACGCTTTGACGGCTTCAACGCACTTGCCACAAGCCTCGACGACGATCCGTGCGCAATAATCCGCGTGAACTCATGGCGTTGGGAAATAGAGGAATGCTTCCGGATAGAAAAGTCGGACCTCGACATGCGCCCTGTATATGTACGCAACCCGCAGCGCATCAAGGCGCACTTCTTCATCTGCTTCATAGCGCTGCTGATACTCAAAGTCATGCAGAAACAGCTCGGCGCACAATATCCAGTAGGGCAAATCCGCAAAGCTCTCTCAGAAATGAACCTTGTGAAACTTGATGGCTTCGGATACATACCGGCATTCAACAACACATCGTTGACAGAAGCCTTGCAGGAACAAGCCAAAATACACATTAACAGACAGATAAACACACCTGCACAGTTGAGGGCAGACTACGGGTCAGTAGATTTTTAGTGGGGATAAGCATA
>ULNS01035361.1_pt1 | contig 17371 bp, 10 predicted proteins | sample 1951981 | NCBI WGS metagenome assembly ULNS01 (sample SAMEA4835583, study PRJEB28245) | human gut metagenome | biome: gut microbiome; material: fecal sample | place: Denmark | collected 2008
GCTTGAGCTGTCTAAGGTATATGATCCAAGAGTTATCCGTATTGCAGCTGTTTTTGCTATTGCACTTTCATTTATTCCAAAGTTTTCGGCAGTAATATCTACTATGCCATCAGCGATTATTGGTGGAGTTTCATTTATGCTTTATGGAATGATTTCAGCAATAGGAGTTAGAAATGTTGTTGAAAACAAGGTAGATCTGACTAAATCAAGAAATCTGATTATTGCAGGTGTTATTTTTGTATGTGGTCTTGGCTTTGGAAATGGACTGACATTTACCGTAGCAGGAACATCAATTACACTGACAGCTTTGGCAATTGCAGCTATCGCAGGGATTTTCTTAAATGCTATTCTGCCGGGAAATGATTATGAGTTTGGAAAGAATCCTGATGGAGATGCAAGCAGGGGTGTGTATATGATGAACACTGACAATGATGAGGAAGAGGAATCATAGAAGTTAATTTGTATTTAGACTGATTTGTTAGTTGTAACAGTAAATAATTTAACAAACATTAAAAAGATATTAATAATATTTTACTTGATAAAGTTATATATATTCTCTACAATAAACTGGTATGGTGTATTTACATAATTCACTTTACCAGTTTTTTTTAAGGGGATTAGATTTAATGGACAGAAAAAAGATATTTTGGGCGATAGCTTCTGTTTTTATAGCTATCTTAAGCATATGGACTGTTGTCTCACAGAGCAAGCATTTTTCGTTTGAGATTCTTATGAGTTTTATCATAAATGCAAATAAAGGCTGGCTTTTTATGAGTTTTGTTTGTACGTTTGGGTTTATTTGGTTTGAAGGCTTTGCTCTGGTACGCATGGCAAGACACTTTGGGTATAAAACCAGTGCGATTGATGGTACTGTGTATGGTGGAGCTGATGTGTATTTTTCGGCTATTACACCATCGGCATCGGGAGGACAGCCAGCCAGTGCGTATTTCATGATAAGGGATGGCATACCGGGCTATGCTGCTACAGTGGCCCTGCTGATTAATCTTGTTATGTATACACTTTCACTTTTAACAATTGGCGTACTATGTATGATTTTTAAGTATCCATTGCTGAAAAATTTCTCAGGTATTTCGCGGATATTTATATGTTTGGGGATTGTAGTGCTGATTTTTCTGGCTCTTGTATTTTATATGCTGCTAAGGAAGGGAAACATACTATACTCAATTTGTGATAGTCTTATCCGGCTTTTTGAGAGAATACACATAATACGGCATGGTGGCAGGCTTCGAATAAAGCTTAAAAATACTATGAAAGAATATCAGGAGTGTTCAAACAGTATCACAGGGCAGACCGGGCTTCTCATCGAGATTTTCTTTTGGAATATAATGCAGAGAGTTTCACAGCTTTTGGTATCGTTTATGATTTTTATGGCAGTCGGCGAAGGCGTAAATAAGGCAGTTGATGTGAGTGTGATACAGTGTTTTGTGGCGATGGGCTCCAATTGTGTGCCTATACCCGGTGCTATGGGCGTGGCTGATTATATTATGATTGATGGGTTTAAACAGCTTGTTGGTAGAAATGCAGCGAATATGGAGCTTTTGTGCAGGGGAATGACATTTTATGGAAGTGTCATAACAAGTGCTGTTATTATTCTTATTGGATATATAATTAGAAAAAAAGTAGCAAAATAGTCTAGTATTTTCACCCTAATAATATATTGTTATAATAGCTGTAATCGTTGCTGGTCACACTGTTAGGCATGAACAGTCACAATCGCATTGAAATTTATATTGAAATTACAAATTTTAGTTGCATGAAGTCAATAATTGTGATAAAATATTGACTGTTCGTAAGATGCCGGCATGTCGGAATGGCAGACGATGCAGACTCAAAATCTGTTGGGCGCAAGCCCGTGTGGGTTCAAGTCCCACTGCCGGCACTATTTGCAAAACCCCGTAAATCCAAGATTTTCAGTAAAATCAAGGGTTTGCGGGGTTTTTTCTTTACTTACAATCTTTCAAAAGATTAAAGAAATTAGGGTACTTTTAAGAAAAATCTGCCCAAAAAGGTACCCAAAAATCTGCCATATAGGCTGTAATACCAGATAGCAAACAGGAGCATTATGATGATAAAAAAGATTTATAAAAAATATGAAATTATATTCAATGTTGTATTATTCTCGATTTTTCCGATTGCGGCTTTTTATCTTATGGAGTTCTACGAACATAATCCTTTTGAAGAAGTCAGATTTATGGCAGGTTTTTTTAATATTATTTTGTTTGAGCTGATTGCCTGGATTCTTTATTCTGTTACGGGCAGGGCGAAATGGGCACTTCGTGCAGTTTTTATCGTGGCCATGGTTTTTGGACTGATTAATCATTATGTTATGCTTTTCCGCTCGACTCATTTTGTTCCGTGGGATATTTTTTCAATTGGTACGGCGACAAGTGTTGCATCCAATTATGATTTCGCACCGACTGCAGGAGTAATTGTTGTTACAGTTATATTTATAGCTCTTATTATGCTTATGCATTTTGTTGATTTCAGAATTAAGTGGAAATTCAGGTTCAGACTAATTCCGACAGTGCTTGGATTAATTGCGCTGTGTCTGTTTGTGAATGCCCTGCAGGATGAGGATTTTCAGACGGACAATTATCTGTATCCGTTTCTATTTACACCTGCATATATGACAAAGGTGAATGGAATGGCAGTGACCTTTGCGATGGATCTTAAGTTTGTGGCGGTTGATAAGCCTGATGGGTATAGCAGACAGAAGGCTAAGGAGCTGCTTGACAGCTATGCCGGTACAGATGATAATTCAGATGCAGCTAATAATACTGCAATTACAGATAAAAGTGATTATCCGAATATTATAGTTGTGATGGATGAGGCATTTTCAGACCTGTCAGTGCTCGGTGATTTTGATACAAATACAGACTATATGCCGTTTGTACACAGCCTTGAAAAGGGTAATGAGAACACTATAACAGGATATCTGAATACGTCTGTATGCGGTGGCAATACTGCCGATACCGAGTTTGAGTTTCTGACAGGCAATACGATGGCTTTTCTTCCGGTAGGAAGTATTCCTTATCAGCAGTATATAAAGAGCACGACACCTTCCCTTGCAAGCTATTTAAAAAGCATAGGCTACGCAACGTATGCACAGCATCCGTACTATGGCAGTGGATGGAACCGGGATACGGTCTATCCTCTTTTGGGATTTGACAATCTTTCGTTTATGCAGGATTATTCTAATCAGAGGTTTGTGCGCAAATATATAAGTGATGAGACATCCTTTGACAGGATTATTGAGACCTATGAGAACAAACCGGATGGTCAGCCGGCATTTATATTCAATGTCACTATGCAAAACCATGGTGGATACACGGATACCTACTACGGCTTTGACAATACGGTGACAGCGGATAAGCTCAATAATTCTGCACTTGACCAGTATCTTTCTTTGATTAAGATGACAGACGAGGATTTAAAGAAACTCATTGAATATTTCTCAAATGTGGATGAGAAAACTATAGTGGTATTTTTCGGTGATCATCAGCCAAATGATACTGTGGCGAGCTCTGTTCTTGCAGCAAACGGCATGGACTATAATAATTTATCAAATGAAGAGCTTAAGCTGCGCTATCAGGTGCCGTATGTTATCTGGGCAAATTATGATATTGATGAGGCTGCAGGAAAAGACACGAGCGTTAATTATCTGGCTGCAAACGTACTTAAAGCGGCAGGTGTGCCGACAAATGACTATCAGAGCTTTCTGCTAAGGCTGCAGGAGGAGTATCCAATTATATCAGCGGTACGCACGGATAAAACTGCAGATAAGACATTAGATAAAGCATCAAATAAATCAGACAAGGCAACCGGCAGCAAAAATAAGCAGGCCGATTCGGATATGCTAAACGATTATAAGCTTTTGCAATATTACAGACTGTTTGACTGGGAGGATAAGTGATGAATTTTGTTAAAAAGCATCCACTTTTGACAGCGTTTTTAATTCCGTTTTTCATATGTATAATCATCTGTATAGGAAATGGTGTATATCCATTTGGCGATTACTGCCTTTTGCATATGGATTTGTATCACCAGTATCTGCCTTTCTTTAATGAGCTGTGGGAGAAGCTAAGAAATGGTGCGAGCCTCATGTATACATGGAATATCGGGCTTGGCAGTGATTTTGTATCGGTATTTGCCTATTATCTGGCGAGTCCGTTAAACTGGCTTGTGGTGCTTTTTCCAAAGAGCCATATTATTGAGTTTATTGAGCTGCTTATCATTTTTAAGATTTCGCTTAGCGGAGCAACATTTTTCTATTTTTTGAAGGAGCACTTTGTGCTTCTTGGAAAGGATAACAGATATCACGATAATACATTTGTGCCGGCATTTGTTTTCTCTACGGCATATGCGCTTTCCGGCTTTGTAGCTGCGTATAGCTGGGATGTTATGTGGATGGATGTTGTGGCGGTTGCACCGCTTGCGATAGTGGGACTTGATAAGCTTGTGCGGGACAAAAAGCCGGTGCTTTACTATGTATCACTGGCACTTTGTATATTGTCAAACTATTATCTGAGTATCATGCTTTGCATCTTTTTGGTATTCTGGTTTGCATGGCTTTTCTTTACGCAAAAGGGCGGTAAAATGGTTGCAATTGTGAGATTTGCCGTTTACTCGCTTTTGGCTGGAGGCACTGCGATGGTGCTAATCATCCCTGAGCTTATCATTTTAAGCTACAGCGGTTCATCGGGGATTGAGTTCCCAAAGCAGATAGAGTGGTATTTTAATCTCTTATCGGAGGTTGGCAGGATGTGCACGACAGCAAGCGTCTATGAGGGTGCAGAGAACTGGCCGAATCTGTATGCAGGAGCCTTTAGTGTGATGCTTTTGATACTGTTTGTGCTCAATAAAAGGATTAATTGGAAGAAAAAAATAGCTCCCGTATTATTTGTGTTGCTTTTCATGGCAAGCTTTGCCAATAAACAGCTTGATTTTATATGGCACGGACTGCATTTTCCGGATTCGCTGCCTGGCAGACAGTCGTATCTGTATGCATTTCTTGTATTGACCATAGGCTATGCTACAGTAAGAAAGTGGCGTGGCATAAGATTGTGGCATATTGGCGTGGCAGTGGTATTTGCATCGGCGCTTATGGCAGTAAGCACGATGTTTGCCGGTGAGGATGTGACAGAGTATTATGCAGTTATCATAAGCATATTGTTTGTTGCGCTGTACGGCATTATGACAGTACTTTTAAAGCTTGCAGCAAGGAAAAACAGGGAGCTTTTGATGGTCATAACATGCGGTATTGCGATTGTGGAGCTGGCTGTCAATTTGGCTGTGACAGGACTTGGATGTACCGGCAGAAGCAGCTACAATGCCAATGTGGAAGATATGCAAAAGGCACTGGAGCTGGCAAAAGAGGATGCAGCTGACAACGATGTACCATTTTACAGGGTTGAGGATACAGGCCGACTTACTAAAAATGATGGCACACGATACGGCTATGCTTCTGGAACACAGTTTTCTTCCCTGATGAATATAAATGTGAGCCATTTTTATCAGGCTCTTTATATGGAGGGAGGCAAGAATTTCTACTGTTATAACGGTGCAACACCTGTCACGTCAGCAATGCTTTCGGTCAGATATATGGTTACAAAATCAATACAGCCACAGAATGAGTTGACTACACTTGTGGGAAAATGCGGAAATCACTATCTGTATCGGAATAACTACGCACTTCCGCTTGGTTTTATGATGGATGAGGGAGTGATTGATGAGTGGAAGCCATCATCGTCATCGAAAATCTATTCGATTAATTCCCTTGGCAGGCTCCTTGGCGCAGCAGATGATACGCTGACCCTGACAGAGTGCACTCAGGACGAAAATCCGGGAACTACGACTCTCACCTTTGACCATGACGGATATTATTATGCGGCATACGATTCGTGCAGCACTGACAGTCTGACCTTCAGCCACGGAGAGTATGAGACCACATACTCGAAGACCACTCACAGGTATCTGTTTGACCTGGGATATGTGAAGGCGGGGGAGACAGTTTCCGTTACAAACACTGCTGCCGATGCTGTACGATTTAATGTATACGAGCTTTCCATTGCTGCAGTTGAGAGTGCTTACAATACACTCAATGAGCAGACACTCTCGGTGGATGATTTTTCAGATACACACATAAGCGGACACATTGATGTGAAGCAGGCAGGACAGCTTGTGCTTTCTATTCCGAGTGAAAAGGGATGGACTATGAAGGTGGATGGGAAGGATGCAGAGTATGAGGATTTTTCAGATACCTTTGTGAGCATTCATCTGGATGAGGGAGAGCATGAGATAGAGCTTTCTTATGAGACACCGGGGCTTAAGGCAGGTGCAGCTATAAGCGCAGGCTGTGTGGGTGTCTTTCTACTGCTTTTATTGTTGCGTCAAATAGTTAAGAGACGCAGCCGTTTAAAGTTTAAAGCGAACAGTGACAGATAGCGAATGCACTGACAGACAACGCATACAGTTCATTTATGCGAAACACAGAATGTTCAAATTGTAATAGTATAATTCAATAATAAAAATAAAACAGGAGATTAACAAAATGAACAAACAAAACAAAAAAATCGCACAGGAAAAAAGAAGAATCGAGAGAGAGAAGGCAGAAAAGAAGGCAAAGGTTGTGAATCTGCTGAAATTCTGGGTGCCGGTAGTGGCAGTCGTTGTGGTAGTCATAGTGCTAATCTGGGCAGTTGCGACATCGGGCGGTTCATCATCAAATGGCACTGATGGAACAGAAGCTGCATCACAGACCACAGAATCACAAACATCCGAGACACAAAGCAGTGATTCACAGACCGAGGCAGCAACACTGAATACAGAGACTGACACGGTTGCAGAAAACGGAGATAAGGTAAATATTGACTACACCGGATATATGGACGGTGAAAAATTCGAGGGTGGAAGCACTGATGGACAGGGCACAGACCTGGTGCTCGGCTCAGGCAGCTATATAGATGGCTTTGAGGACGGAGTGGTAGGTCACAAGGTGGGAGAAACCTTTGATTTAAACCTGAAATTCCCGGATGATTATAAGGTAAATACAGAACTAGCCGGAAAGGATGTTACGTTTGAGGTGACTCTTAACGGTGTATATAAATAAAGAGGATAACACACATATATGGAAAAATCGTTTGAAGAGGTACTGGTACAGTTTTATGTTGATCAGTACAGGGAGAATGCGAAGAGAAGTACAGGTAAGCCTGTAAAGCTGGCACACTATATTCACAGGCTCAATAACAAAGCAAAATCAATTAAATATGCGCGATTTTCAAAAAATGAGACTGTGGCACTTGACAAGCTGCATCAGGAAATAAAAAGGCTTGCATTGATTGCATACTATTCCAACAATAAGAATGCAAGGCAGATTTTAAATAGAGAAATCCTTCCGCAGCTCGTCAGGGTGGATATGGAGCAGTTTGATGAGAATGAGGCAGAGTATCTCACAGAGGATTTTCTAAAGCTTTTGCGCAAGGAGTATATAGGTGCGATATGTACAAGGAGCATGAAGGCGCTTTACAATGAGTACCGCAGCAAGGAGCTTAGAAGAGAGATTGTCACGCTGGTTCCGGCACGGCCGGAGCTTGAGTTTCCAAAAGCACAGAGTATGAAAAGGCACTTCATACTCCATATAGGCCCGACTAACAGCGGTAAGACATATCAGGCGCTTGAGAGGCTTAAGCTGGCGCAAAACGGAGTTTATCTGGGGCCGCTTCGCCTTCTGGCACTTGAGGTATATGAGAAGATGAATGATGCAGGCATACCATGCACCATGCTTACAGGCCAGGAGTGTCTTGAGGTATCAGACAGCAGAATTACAGCATCGACAGTGGAGATGCTTGACTGTGACAAGGAATATGATATCGCAGTGATTGATGAGGCACAGATGGTTGCAGATGATGACAGGGGACATTCATGGACCAGGGCAATTCTTGGTACACTTGCAGGAGAGATTCATATATGCATGAGTCCGGTGGCAAAGGATGTAGTCATTCATCTGATTAATCTGTGCCACGACGAGTATGAGATAAGGGAGTATGAGAGAAAGACAGCTCTAAAGCTGGAGGATAAGCCTTTTTCATTTCCACAGGATGTGAGAGAGGGCGATGCCTTTATCGTCTTTTCAAAGAAGTCGGTACTCAATATAGCAGGGCGTCTGGAGGAAAACGGCATAAAGCCAAGTGTCATATACGGAAGTCTGCCACCGGAAATAAGGCGCAGGCAGATGGCGCTTTTTAATGAGAAAAAGACACAGGTTGTCGTGTCAACAGATGCGATAGGAATGGGCCTCAATCTGCCGGTCAGAAGAATTGTATTTCTGGAGGTGGAAAAGTTTGATGGAGTATCAAGACGTCCGCTTGTCATCTCTGAGATAAAACAGATAGCGGGCCGTGCAGGCAGATTTGGTCTGTATGATACAGGCTATGTGACAGCTTTGGGACAAAAGAATCTGAATTATCTGAAGAATACGCTAAATATACCGGAGCAGGATATTGATATAGTAAGTCTTGGCTTCCCGCAGGTGCTCCTTACAATGGATGCGCCGCTTGATGCGATAATTAAGCTCTGGCATGAGGCAGAGCCATCAGCACCGTTTAGGAAAATCAATGTCGATGAGATATTGTTTTTGTATGGATATGCGTATAAGGAGCGATACTTTATCGCAGATTTTGATGACAAATATCTGCTTTATAAGATGATTACATGTCCTATAGATATAAAGGACAGGGAGCTTGTCAGACAATGGCTGCGCTACTGCATGTCGTATACATCTGATATCTCTCTCGACAAGCCTGATAAGCATTCAAAGTATCAGGGGCTCATGAAATACGAATCCTATTACAAAAAGCTTGATTTGTACTATCAGTTTTCAGTCCGCATGGGCAAAATTGTGGATGAGGACTGGCTTGAAAACGAGCGCGACAAAACACAGGCAAAGATTATGCAGCTTCTATCAAAGAGCAAGGATGAGTATATTATCAGATGCCGGTATTGCGGCAGAATACTTCCGATTGGAAATTCACGCAATATATGCAGAGACTGCTACAGCATGATACGCAGGTAGCAGCCGGTTTATATTTTACGGTCAAGTCGTTGAATTTAGCTGTCCAATGTGGCATAATAGAAATAAGACCAAAATATGAATGGAGGAAGTTTTTATGGCAAACAATGAGTTACAGATTGCCGGCTCACAAGGTGAACTTAGAATCCGTCCTTACGAGCACCACGCAAAGTATTATGAAACAGATCAGATGGGTATAATCCACCATTCAAACTATGTAAAGTGGATGGAAGAAGCAAGACTTGATTTGATGGATCAGATAGGACTCAACTACAGGCAGATGGAGGATATGGAAATCATAAGTCCGGTGCTGTCGATATCGGTAGAGTATCACAGTATGGTACATTTCGATGATACGGTCGTCATCTACACAAAGCTGCTTAAGTATAACGGAATCAAGATGGAGCTTGAGTATGTCATGAAGGACAAAGAGACAGGCGAGCTTCGCACCACTGCAAAAAGCAGCCATTGCTTTTTGAACAAATCCGGCAAACCAATCTCATTAAAGAGAATGTATCCGGAATTAGATACAAAATTTTTTGAATTTAAAGAGGCATAATAAGATGATACAGGATAGATTAAAAGCATTGAGAAGCGAGATGGCAAAGAGGGGCATCTCGCTGTATGTGGTTCCTACTGCTGATTTTCATGAGTCAGAGTATGTAGGAGAGCATTTTAAGGCACGCAAATATATTACAGGCTTCACGGGCTCAGCAGGTACAGCAGTCATCACTATGGATGAGGCCGGACTATGGACAGACGGCAGGTATTTTGTGCAGGCGGCTGCGCAGCTTAAGGATACCACTGTAAAGCTCTTTAAGATTGGCGAGGAGGGCGTACCGACAGTTGATGAGTATATAAAGGATACTCTTTCGGATGGCGGAGTAATAGGCTTTGACGGCAGAGTAGTAAATGCCGCATGGGGCAAAAGGCTTTCTGAAATCGCAAAAGAAAAGCACGGCAGCATGTATGTAAATGAGGATCTGATTGACCTTATATGGACTGACAGACCACCTATGTCAAAGGCACCTGTCATGATTTTTGACAATAAATATACCGGTGAGGATATAAGCTCAAAGCTTAAAAGAGTCAGAGAGCAGATGGCACAAAAGGGTGCAACACTTCATCTGATGTCATCACTTTACGATATCGCCTGGCTTTTAAATGTCAGGGGAGGCGACATAAGCTATGTGCCTGTAGTGCTTTCATACCTGGCACTGTCACAGGACAGCTGCATATGGTTTTTGCAGGAAGAGGTTGTGACAGAGACTCTTAAGGCATACCTCGATAAGAATGGTATACAGACAAGACCTTACGATGATTTTTATGAATATGTGAAGCATATTGATGAAAAAGAGACAGTGCTTCTAAATACATCGATTGTAAATTACCGCATCTGCGACAGTCTGCCGGATGGTGTTAAGGTGATTGATGCGGAGGATCCTACAGTTGTCATGAAGGCCGTAAAGAATGAAGTACAGCTTGAAAATCTGCGCAAGGCGCATTTAAAGGATGCAGTTGCGATGTGCAAGTTCATGTACTGGCTTAAGACAAATATAGGTAAGATATCCATGACAGAGATTTCGGCTTCAGATTATCTTGCATCGCTTAGAGCTGAGCAGGAGGGCTTTCTTGATTTGAGCTTTGCCACAATATGCGGATATGCTGATCATGGTGCTATTGTGCATTACTCTGCAACAGAGGAGTCTGACAGGCAGCTTAAGCCTGAGAGTCTTCTTTTGGTTGATTCAGGCGGACATTATCTGGAGGGAACCACAGATATCACGAGAACCTTTGCGTTAGGACCGGTGACTGACGAGATGAAGGATATGTTTACGAGAGTTTGCCGCTCAAATATGAACCTGGCAAATGCAAAGTTTAAGGAGGGCTGCTCGGGCCTTAATTTTGATATTCTGGCAAGAGAGCCTTTGTGGGAGATTGGCATGGACTACAATCACGGTACCGGACACGGTGTGGGCTATGTGCTCAATGTTCATGAGGGACCAAACAGCTTTCACTGGAAGCAGTACCCGGGCAGGACTGCAGAGCGTGTGATAGAAGAGGGCATGGTCACTACAGATGAGCCGGGCATCTATTTAGAGGGCAAATTCGGTATTCGTACAGAGAATGAGCTTATCTGCCGAAAGGGTGAGAAAAATGAGTATGGCCAGTTCATGTATTTTGAGAATCTGACCTATGTACCGATAGATCTCGATGCGATTGATCCAAATCAGATGACAGACAGGGAAAAGGGATACCTGAACGCTTACCATGCGAGAGTTTATGAGCTTGTTTCACCATTTTTGAATGATGAGGAGGCTCAGTGGCTTAAGAAATATACAAGAGCTATTTAACGTTACTGCCTGCACTGCAGTGTGACCGGCAGCGATTACAACAATATTATAATTGACAGTAAGGAAAGTATCAAAATGAGTGAAAAGCTTGTACTTATAGACGGACACAGTATTTTAAACAGGGCATATCACGGGCTGCCTGATCTGACCAATTCAGAGGGACTTCACACAAATGCAGTCTATGGATTTTTGAATATCATGTTCAAGATTCTTGACGAGGAAAAGCCTGACTATCTGACGGTGGCATTTGATGTGCATGCGCCGACGTTTCGCCACAGGATGTTTGATGCGTACAAGGGCACGAGAAAGCCTATGGACGAGGAACTCAGGCAGCAGGTGCCTATGATAAAGGAAATGCTTACCGCTATGGGCATTAAAATCGTGGAAAAGGAAGGCTATGAGGCCGACGATATACTTGGAACCTTATCTGTCAGGGCAGAAAAGGCCGGTATGGATGTCGCCATCATTTCCGGAGACAGAGACCTTTTGCAGCTTGCGACTGACCATGTCATGGTAAGGATTCCAAAGACAAAGAAAACAGGAACCGAGATAGAAAACTACAATACAGCAGATGTTATCGAAAAGTACGGCGTCACTCCAAAGGAATTTATCGATGTAAAGGCTCTGCAGGGAGATACGTCTGATAATATTCCCGGGGTACCCGGTATCGGCGAAAAGACAGCAGGCGCACTTATAGCAAAATATCACTGTATAGAGGCAGTACATGAGGACGCTGAGAATGTAAAGCCGCCAAGGGCTTCAAAGAATATAGTGGAGTACTGGGAGCAGGCGCTTATGAGCAAGGAGCTTGCTACAATCATACTTGATGCACCGGTTGACTATGAATTTTCTGATGCAAAGCTTAGTGGCGGAGTAGAGTCACTCTACACTGAGGAAGCTTTTTTACTGTGCAAAAGATACGAATTCAAAAATATGCTGTCACGGTTTAATGTGGAGGCTCCTAAAAACAATGCCGAGGAGCATTTTGTGGTAGTAAGGGACTTAAAGACTGCAGAGAGTGTGTTTGAGAAGGCAAAGGGCAGGGAGGTCGCTTTTGCGGTAGTACCGGGAGAGTCTTTGGGAAACTGCGAAAGTGATGGACAGCTAAGTCTGTTTTCGGAGCCGGTTTCGAACGATTATCTTGCTGTTTCGATTTGTTTTTCAGAGGAGGACATTTATTTTATCTGTACAGGTGATGAGATTTCAAGCAGCTTCCTAGATGAAAAATTAAATACCCTGGAAGTAAAGTCATGGATATCACCGGATTTAAAGACCAATCTGCACAGATTTAAGAGCAAAGAGATAAAGGCAGATGACAGAGGCAGATATTTTGACATGATGGTGGCTGCATACCTTATCAATCCGCTTGTCGGGGAGTATCCCTATGATGCGGTTGCAAAGGACTATCTGGGGCTTATGCTCTCATCTAAAAAGGATTATCTGGGAAAGCTTGATTTCACCCGGATGATGAAGGAGGATGAGAAAAAGGCAGTGGACTGTGCCTGCTACGAGGTGTATACTGCCTGGAAAGCAAAGCCGGTTCTTTTGCAGAAGCTAAAGGAAATGGATATGCTCACGCTTTATAAAGATATCGAGCTCCCGCTCGTTTTTGTGCTGTATGATATGGAAAATGAGGGTATAAGGGCTGATGGAATAAAGCTTAAGGAGTATGGAGACAAGCTTGCTGTTTCGATAACTGAGCTTGAAAAGAAAATATATGAGGCAGCAGGTGAAGAGTTTAATATAAATTCGCCAAAGCAGCTTGGAGTCATTCTCTTTGAAAAGCTTGGACTGCCAAATGAAAAGAAGACAAAGACCGGTTATTCTACTGCGGCAGATGTGCTTGAAAAGCTGGCGCCGGAGTATCCCATTGTCGCGGATATATTAGAATACAGACAGCTCACAAAGCTAAAGAGCACATATGCTGACGGACTTTCGGGATATATTGCATCCGATGGCAAAATCCATACTACCTTAAATCAGACAATCACTGCGACAGGCCGTCTTTCAAGCACAGAGCCTAATCTGCAGAATATCCCGATAAGGATTGAGCTGGGCAAGCTTATCAGAAAGGTATTTTTGCCTGAGGATGGAGATCTGTTTGTTGACTCAGACTACTCGCAGATCGAGCTTCGGGTGCTTGCGGCGCTTTCAGGGGATGAAAGGATGATAGAGGCCTTTAAGAATGGTCAGGATATCCACAGAAGTACAGCATCCCTTGTGTTTGACACACCGTTTGATGAGGTCACAGATCTTCAAAGACGAAATGCCAAGGCGGTAAATTTTGGTATCGTATATGGTATCAGCGCGTTTGGTCTGTCTAACGACCTGGGGATTTCAAGGAAAGAGGCACAGGGCTATATAGACAGCTATTTTGTCAAATATCCAAAGATTAAGGAGTTTTTGGATCAGACGGTTTTGGATGCCAAGAAAAATGGCTATACAAAGACCATGTTTGGGCGTATCAGACCGATTCCCGAGCTGAACTCGAGCAATTTCATGCAAAGACAGTTTGGAGAGAGAGTTGCGATGAACTCACCTATTCAGGGTACAGCAGCCGATATCATAAAGATTGCCATGATACGTGTGCATGACAGGCTTCTTGACGAGGGCTTAAAGTCAAGACTTATCCTTCAGGTGCATGATGAGCTATTAATTGAGACAAAGGAAGCTGAGAAGGATAAAGTGATTAAGCTTCTGGAGAAAGAAATGCGTGGCGCGGTGGACATGAAGGTATCCATGGAGGTGGGCACCGAGTGTGGCTATGACTGGTATGATGCGCATTGATGACAGAAAAGGAAATAATATGATTTTTATAGGAATAACAGGTGGTGTAGGTGCCGGAAAATCGGCAGTGCTTAGCTATCTTAAGGAACTTGATGGCGTAAAGGTCATGCTTTCCGATGAGATAGCACATGAGCTGATGGAGCCGGGAAGCGACTGCTACAACAGATTAAGGGAATTGTTTGCGGGCGAACCGATATGGCTTGAGGACGGGCATTTTGACAGACCGGCACTTGCCGGAGTGATTTTTTCGGATGATAAAAAAAGAGAGCTTTTAAACGAAGTAGTGCATCCTGCAGTAAAGGAATATGTGCTTAATGCAGTTAAAGAGGCAAAAAAAGATGGTCTGTTCATGCTTGTGCTTGAAGCAGCACTCCTTATAGAGGAGGGATATGGTGAAATCTGCGACGAGCTGTGGTATATTTATGCAAGTGAAGAAGTCAGAAGAAAAAGACTTAAGTCATCAAGAGGCTATTCAGATGAGAAGATTGACAGTATCTTTGCAAGCCAGCTTAAAGAAGCTGAGTACAGAAGGCACTGCAAGGAGGTTATCGATAATGATGGAGATATCGAAAACACGATAGCTTCAATAAATAAAGCGCTTAGCAAATACAAGGAGTAGTGGGAATGAACAATGTATTCGGTTTGGATATTGGTACAAGAAATGTTGTAGGAACTGTCGGCTATCAGACTGATGACAAGGGATTTGTGGTTACAGCACAGTATGTCAGGGAGCATGAGACCAGAGCGATGCTTGACGGTCAGATACATGATATAGGCAGGGTGGCAAAAACCATTAAAGAAGTAAAGGACGAGCTTGAAAAACAGACAGGACAGCCACTTGAAGAGGTGTGTATAGCAGCCGCAGGACGAGTATTAAAGACTGTCACGACGCATGTGGAATATGAGTATGCGCAGGAGTCTGTGGTGACAGGCGAGGATGTCCATACGCTTAACTTGCTTGGTATAGAAAAAGCACAGGAGGCACTTAAGGAGGTTAACGATACAAGCTATAAGTTTTACTGTGTGGGATATTCTACAGTCAAATTCTTTTTGAATGATGATGTGTTTATCAGCCTTGAGGGTCATAAGGCAAACAAAATAGGCGAGGATATCATAGTTACATTTCTGCCGGAGGATGTGGTGGACGGACTTTATGCGGCAGTGGGACAGGCAGGGCTTAGTGTTGCCAATATGACGTTGGAGCCTATCGCCGCTATCAATGTGGCAATTCCGGAGAACTATCGTATGCTTAATATCGCACTTGTCGATGTGGGAGCCGGAACGAGTGATATCTCAATCACAAGAGACGGAAGTATCATAGCCTATGGCATGATACCGCATGCAGGAGATGAGATGACAGAAGTTATTGTGCAGCATTTCCTCGTGGATTTCAATATGGCGGAGAGCATCAAGCTTCAGTCTACGACAAGTGATACGGTTACATACAAGGATATCATGAGCATCGAGCACACAATTCCTGCACAGGATGTCTGGGATGTGGCAGCACCTGTTGTTGATAGTATTGCACAAGAGGTATCGGCTAAAATCAGAGAGCTAAACGGTGACAAAACAGTGAGTGCCTGCTTTGTAGTCGGAGGCGGAGGCAAGATATACGGCTTCACGGAAAAACTTGCGGAAGACCTTGACCTGCCGGAGGAAAGAGTCGCTCTAAGAGGTGAGGAAGTGCTTGGCGATGTGACCTTTGAGCAGGAGGATATTAAGAAGGATCCGCTTCTTGTCACTCCAATTGGTATATGTCTGAATTATTATGACCAGAGAAATAATTTTATCATGGTCAGATTCAACGGTGAGAGAATAAAGCTCTATGACAATAACAGGCTTACAATAGTCGATGCGGCGCTTCAGGCGGGATTTTCAAACGATGAGCTGTTTCCAAAGCGCGGCACCCCGATAAACTTTACGGTAAACGGTGTGGCAAGGCTTGTAAGAGGCGAGGCCGGAGAGGGCGCAGTGGTGACCATGAACGGAAAGCCAGCAAGCATCAACACACCGCTTGAGCCAAACAGTGAGATAATCATCGAGCCGTCCACAGCAGGAGAGGCAGCAGAGTATAAGATATCGCAGCTTGATGAGTACAATCATTCCGTCATTACTTTTATCATAAACGGCAGAAAGGTATCATGTCCAAGGTTTGTCCAGGTAAACGGAAGGCTTGAGCCGGAGGATTACAGCATCAGGGAAAACGATGTGATTGAGACAAGAAATTACTATACAGTGCGTCAGATTGCGCAGTTTATGGATCTCGTTATTGACACAGACCAGATGATATTTGTAAACAATGAAGAGGCTGATCTCGACACTCTTGTATATGAAAATTTCTCTGTTGAGTGGAAAACAGATGAATATGGTGTTGCAAGAATCGACAATAACAATTATAATGACACACAAGAGTCTGATTCAGATGATGCTTTGGTTTTAGCTGAGCAGGATGCAAACAGCACAGAGTCAGACAACACAGTGACCAGAACATCAGAGCAGATGATGAATCAGGTGCTCGATGAGCTGCATGATGAGTTTGCTAAAGAAGCTGAAGCATCTGCTGTGCCGGAAAACGAATTGCCGGAAAATGATATACAGGAAGAAATACACGAAGAAGACTCGTCAGAAAATACAGTTACAGTAATTGTAAACGGTGAGCCTGTAGAGCTGTCCGGCAAGGATACATATATATTTGTCGATATATTTACCCATATCTCATTTGATTTACAGGCAGGAAAGGGCAGGGCAATAGCCACTATAATAAATGGCAGGGATGCCCAGTTTTCCGAGGAGCTTCATGAGGGAGACAAAATAGAATTATACTGGAAAGAGAATTAACATGTTAGAATTATGCAGCATTGCCAGCGGCAGCAGTGGAAACTGTATATGCGTGGGTACGGATGATTGTCATGTGCTCATAGACGCGGGCATCAGCGGTAAGAAAATAGAAAACGGACTGAATGAATTTGATATGACGGCCACAGATATGCAGGGGATTCTCGTGACACATGAGCATATAGACCATATTGCAGGGCTTGGTGTCATGGCAAGACGCTATCATATTCCGATTTATGCCACAAAGGCCACAATCGGTGCCATAAAATGTACCAAATCCGTTGGAAATATAGATGATGAGCTGTTT
>ULNS01005754.1_pt1 | contig 16545 bp, 10 predicted proteins | sample 1951981 | NCBI WGS metagenome assembly ULNS01 (sample SAMEA4835583, study PRJEB28245) | human gut metagenome | biome: gut microbiome; material: fecal sample | place: Denmark | collected 2008
ATTGGCGCCAAACGACACCATTCTGTATGTTTCAACCGAAGATGAACGTGACGAGCATTTTGCAGAGTTGAAAGCCATGGAATGTCAGCTCCAAAGTTTCACAACCGCAGACGGAGCAAAGTATAAGTTGCTCCCATTGCCGTTACCCGCCCCTATCTTTGCCGACGGGGAGCGGCTGCCAGCAACATATGCCAATTTCCTTATTGGAAATGGATTCGTTCTTGTTCCTATTTACGGCCAGGAAAGCAACGACAGCGAAGCCATGAGCATAATATCCTCTGCATTTCCAGACAGAAAGGTTCTCGGCGTTGACTGCCGAGCATTGATAAAACAGCACGGATCGCTCCATTGCGTTACCATGCAGTTCCCTAAAAATTCATTGAATATATGAGCAGAATCATCAAATTAGGATACATTCAGCAAGCCAACAGCGCCTGCATAAGCAAGAATAGAGAAAAACTTGTCGCAAAAATAAAACGCTTGGCAAACGACGGCGCGCAACTTGTGGTGCTGCAAGAATTGCACGACAGCTTGTATTTCTGCCAAACGGAGAGCGTCGACAATTTTGACTTGGCGATAGACATTAACGGCGAAGAAACAGGCGTTTATTCCAACGTGGCAAAAAAATGCGGCATAGTGCTTGTGACATCGCTGTTTGAGCGCAGAGCGCCGGGGTTATATCACAACACCGCCGTTGTTTTTGAAAAAGACGGATCCGTTGCCGGGAAATATCGCAAGATGCATATTCCTGACGATCCGGCATATTATGAGAAATTCTACTTTACGCCCGGGGATATAGGTTTTGAACCAATCCAGACATCTGTCGGAAAACTTGGTGTATTGGTTTGTTGGGACCAGTGGTATCCGGAAGCGGCTCGATTGATGGCATTGAAAGGCGCAGAATTATTGATATACCCCACCGCCATCGGATGGGAAAGCTCAGACGATGAAGCGGAAAAAATGCGTCAGCGACAAGCGTGGATGCTGTCTATGAGGGGGCATGCCGTAGCCAACGGGCTGCCTGTTGTCGCAGTAAACAGAGTTGGACACGAACCCGACCCGTCGAATGCAACCAACGGAATCCAATTTTGGGGCACAAGCTTTGTAGCGGGACCTCAAGGCGAGCTGATTGATGAAGCCGCTACCGACAGCGAGGCGGAGAAAATTGTTGCAATAGATTTGACAAGAAGCGAACAGGTGAGACGCTGGTGGCCGTTTCTGCGTGATCGACGCATCGACGCTTATCAAAACATCCTAAAGCGTTTTGATGACTGACAGATAGCTATTCGGAGACAGGGCTGTTTTCACGGCCTCGTTTCCAAATGCCGTCCAGTGCGTCAGCCAACGATTGCAGTTCGGTTTTTATTTCCTCAAGACGTTCCGCCACCTCTTGTCTTTTTGACACATTTTTGCGATTGTGCAGAATCTGTTCTTGGGCGGCGGCAAGCTTCATGCCGCGCACCTTTACAAGATAATGCACCATCTTGATTTTTTCAATATCGTCGGTCGTATACAGCCTATCATTGCCTCTCGACCGTCGAGGTGACAATACCGTAAACTGCCGTTCCCAGAAGTGCAATGTCGAGATGGGGATGTCAAGCATTTCCGAAACTTCTTTGATTTTATAATATTTTTTCTCAGTGCTACGCATTAGGGTGGATTCTTCTTTTACAAAAGTAATAAAATGATTACTTTTGCAAGATAAAATGAGAGTTAATTCTCGTTCAAAAAACTTGATTTCAAACGAAAGTTTATATTACGATATGTATTCAGCAAAAGAAATTAGAGAATCTTTTAAAGATTTCTTCCACAGCAAAGGCCATCAGATTGTGCCTTCTGCACCGATGGTCATCAAAGACGATCCGACATTGATGTTTACAAATGCCGGAATGAACCAGTTCAAGGACATCATATTGGGCAACGTCCCGCCGAAATACAAACGAGCCACAGACTCTCAAAAATGCTTGCGCGTAAGCGGTAAACATAACGACTTGGAAGAAGTGGGACTTGACACATATCACCACACGATGTTTGAGATGCTTGGCAATTGGTCGTTTGGTGACTATTTCAAAGAAGGAGCCATTGATTATGCGTGGGAATATCTTGTGGACGTATTGCATCTCAATCCGGACGATTTATATGTGACTGTGTTTGAGGGAGCTCCAGAAGAAGGCCTTTCACGCGACGATGAAGCTGCCGGATATTGGCTGAAGCATGTATCCGCCGACCACATCATTAACGGCAATAAACACGACAACTTTTGGGAAATGGGTGAAACCGGTCCTTGCGGTCCATGCTCCGAGATTCATCTTGACTCGCGCACACCTGAGGAGAAAGCCAAAACGCCTGGCCGCGAATTGGTCAATAAAGACGACCCCCAGGTTATTGAAATCTGGAACATCGTATTTATGCAATACAACCGCAAGGCAGACGGCAGCCTCGAACCGCTTCCTATGCATGTCATCGATACAGGAATGGGATTCGAGCGTCTTGTGCGCGCATTGCAGGGAAAACACTCAAATTACGACACAGACGTTTTCCAACCGTTGATTCAGAAAATCTCACAATTGTCAGGAAAAAGTTATGGCAAAGACGAGAAGGTTGACGTAGCAATGCGCGTAATCGCCGACCATGTCCGTACAATCGCCTTCTCTATTGCCGAAGCTCAACTTCCATCTAACGCCAAGGCAGGTTATGTGATTCGACGCATCCTGCGCCGTGCTGTTCGGTATGCATACACATTCCTTGACCAGCGTCAAGCATTCATATACCGTCTTGTGGACACACTGATAGAGTCTATGGGCGATGCCTACCCAGAGCTCAAGCAACAACCTGATTTGATAAAGACGGTAATTAAAGAGGAAGAAGACACATTCCTCCGCACATTGGAGACAGGAATCAAACTTCTCGACAAGGTTGTCAACGAGGCCAAGGCAGATGGCAGAAAAGAAGTGAGCGGAACGGAAGCGTTTGTGCTGTATGACACTTATGGATTCCCTCTTGATCTTACAGAACTCATTCTGAAAGAGCATGGTTTCACCGTCAACCACAAAGAGTTTGACGAAGAAATGGCGAAGCAAAAGCAACGTGCGCGCAATGCTGCCGCAATAGAGGCTTCCGACTGGGTTGAACTCAATGCCGGGGAATCGGAGTTTGTCGGATATGACAAGTTTGAATGTGAGACATCCATTCTCCGATACCGCAAGGTAAAACAGAAAAACAAAGAGTTCTATCAGATTGTGCTGAAAGAGACACCGTTCTACGCAGAAATGGGTGGACAGGTCGGCGATACTGGTTGGCTGATTTCAGGCGATGAGAAGATCGAAGTATTCGATACAAAACGCGAAAACAACCTGCCTATTCATTTGACAACAAAGATGCCGTCAAATCCTCAGGCTGCAATAATCGCAAAAATAGACACCGACAAACGCTTGGCTACGTCATGCAACCACACGGCGACTCACCTGTTGCACGAAGCGCTGAGAGAAGTGCTCGGCACACACGTGGAGCAAAAAGGCTCATATGTATCGCCTACAGAACTCCGCTTTGACTTCTCGCACTTCCAGAAGATGACAGAAGAGGAAATAGAGGCAGTTGAGCGACTTGCAAACAAGAAAGTACGTAACGCCATCGCTCTTGACGAGCATCGCAATGTCCCTATTGCGGAAGCTAAAGCGATGGGTGCCATGGCATTGTTCGGAGAGAAATATGGGGAAGAAGTCCGCGTTATCAAATACGGCGACTCTGTTGAGCTCTGCGGAGGTACGCACGTGCCAAATACTGGCAACATTGGAATTATAAAGATTGTTTCAGAAGGAAGTATCGCCGCCGGCATACGACGCATTGAGGCAATAACTGGCGAAAATGTGGAAAACGCAATCCACGAGTTGCAGAACACGATAAAATATGTTGGCTCACTGCTCAACTCTTCGGATATAAAGAAGGCTGTCAAGAAAACAATCTCTGAAAATGCCGAATTGCGGAAAGATGCTGAAGACATGGCAATCGAACGCATCAAGAACCTTAGTTCTCAACTTCTTGGGAAGAAAGAAACACTGCCAAACGGCATCCAATTGACATCATTGGGCGGTATGCGCATTCCAGACATTGTCAAAGGAGTGGCATTTGCCATACGTGAGGCCTCCCCTACAAAAACAGCATTTATAGCAGCAACCGTAAGTCCGGAGAAGAAACCTATGCTTACCGTAATGCTTACAGACGACCTTGTGAAAGAAGGACTTAACGCTGCGTCAATTGTACGTGAGGCAGCAAAGGCAATCAAAGGTGGTGGCGGTGGCCAACCTGGATTCGCACAAGCAGGCGGTAAAAATGCTGATGGGTTGCACGATGCTTTCAATGCTCTGATTGCAGCGGTCAAGGAATAGAAAACATCTCTCTCAACACTACAGTCATCGGATACATCAATAGCATTGCGTGTCCGATGACTTTTTCTATAACTTTTTTGCTGTAACTAAATTTATTTTGGAGGATAAGCCGCAATTATGTGATAAATTTTTATTATCTTTGCACGTAAAATCCGATTTTAAATAACAACATCTGAATGAGACAATTAAAGATTTCAAAATCAATCACCAATCGTGAAAGCGCATCGCTTGATAAGTATCTTCAAGAAATTGGACGAGAAGACCTTATCTCTGTAGAAGAAGAAGTTGAGTTGGCTCAACGTATTCGAAACGGCGATCAGCGGGCATTGGATAAATTGACGCGCGCAAATCTTAGATTTGTTGTTTCTGTAGCAAAACAGTATCAGAACCAGGGATTGAGTCTGCCAGACTTGATCAACGAGGGTAATTTGGGCTTGATTAAAGCCGCTCAGAAATTCGATGAAACACGCGGTTTCAAATTTATCTCATATGCAGTTTGGTGGATTCGCCAATCGATTTTGCAGGCATTGGCAGAGCAATCAAGAATTGTCCGACTACCTTTGAATCAAGTTGGTTCGCTAAACAAAATTAGCAAAGAGCTTTCTAAATTCGAACAAGAAAACCAGCGTCGTCCTTCAGCAGAGGAACTTGCCAACCGACTCGACATTCCGGTAGAGAAAATCTCAAGTACAATCAGTGTTTCCGGTCGTTCCATCTCTGTAGACGCACCATTTGCCGAAGGAGAGGACAACTGTATGCTTGATGTGTTGACCAACGACGACTCCCCCATGGAAGACTCTTCGCTCAATCAAGAGTCGCTGTCGAAGGAGGTTGACCGAGCATTGAACCAATTGCATGACCGCGAACGCGAAATCTTAAAAATGTTTTTTGGCATAGGTTGTCAGGAAATGACTTTGGAAGAGATTGGTGACAAATTCGATTTGACACGAGAGCGTGTGCGCCAAATTAAAGAGAAAGCAATCCGTAAATTGAAAGGACAAAAGAGCAGACTCTTAAAATCGTATTTATAGTTAAGAACAATTATAAAATGCAACGAATCCCGGCTATTTCAGTCGGGATTCGTTGCATTTTATAACTAAAAAACATTTGTCCCCGTGAACCATCTCGGCCGAATCGTTGTTTCTTGAACAAAACTTATCCGTGAATAACAACAAGAAGCTAATAGATTAATTTGTATGAGACAGTTAAAGATTTCAAAATCAATCACCAATCGCAACAGTCAATCACTCGAAAAGTATTTACAGGAAATTGGCAAAGAGGACCTCGTTTCAACAGATGAGGAAGTTGAGTTGGCTCAGCGAATCAGACAAGGCGACCAAAAGGCATTGGATAAATTGACGCGCGCAAATCTTAGATTTGTCGTTTCTGTAGCAAAGCAGTATCAGAACCAAGGATTGAGCCTGCCAGATCTGATTGACGAGGGTAATTTAGGCTTGATAAAAGCAGCTAGAAAGTTTGATGAGACCAGAGGTTTCAAATTCATCTCATACGCAGTTTGGTGGATTCGCCAATCGATTTTGCAGGCATTGGCGGACCAGTCGCGAGAAATCAGACTGCCGTTGAATCAAGTAGGTTTAAACAATAGAATAAGCAAGGAAATCTCCAAATTTGAGCAGGAAAATCAACGCCGCCCGTCAGCGGAAGAACTTGCGCAGCGCCTTGATATGCCATTGGAAAAGGTGGCAAGTGCCCTAAAAGCCTTCTACCGCACTGTGTCGGTCGACGAGCCTGTCGCTGACGGAGATGACAAATGTATGGCCGACACGCTTGCCAACGATGACGTGCCAAGCACTGACGCCACGCTGACGCAAGAATCACTGTCGAAGGAAGTTGACCGAGCATTGAATCAATTGCAAGGTAAAGAGCGGGAGATTTTAAGGCTGTGTTTCGGCATTGGCTGCAGAGAGATGACATTGGAGGAGATTGGTGACAAGTTCAATTTGACGCGGGAACGAGTGCGCCAAATCAAAGAGAAGGCAATCCGCAAATTGAAAGGGGAAAAAAGCGCATTGCTAAAGTCATATCTATAAGACGTTGTCACCATTTTGCACAAAAATGGTGACAACGTCTAAAGAAAATCGAGTGGGAGGAGTTTACCGCCTACTCGATTTTAATTTATAAAAATCAAAAACGATCAATTCCGTCCAGTCCGCGTAATCTTGTTTTTAATGTTTTCGTTAAATACCGATTCCTTCATTAATGATTCAACGGAGATGTGCATTCTGTAGCGCCAATAGTGCTTCGCAATCGCAGGAACATTGATTTGTTCATCGTTTGGATTCTCTTTGCGCAATTTTCCGTCAATCGACATCCAGTCCTGCCAAGGAAGTACCGTCAACATTGATGGCGACTCAAGATGCTGGCTCACAATAATGTCGCAAAGCCATGGCTCTGCATAAAATGGCGCGTCCCCCTCCTGGTGCAACATAGTGTTGTAGAACCGTTGGGTTTTGTCGTGGTTTTCCTCCCACCATTGTCTGATTCCACCCATATCATGGGTCGATGTAGTGCATACCGACAAATATGGATATTGATATGGATTGCCAAACTCGTCTTCTGGATTTTTGGGCATTCTTTGTATTTCCAGCGACAGAATCTGAAGTTGCTTCATCACCGCCGGCACACAGTCTGGAATCATTCCCAAATCCTCACCGCACACAAGCATATCTGTTGAGTTTACCAAAGCCGGAAGTTTCCACATAGCCTTTCCATACCAGAAATCATTGTGACGATGGTAATAGAAGTCGTTATACATTCTGTTGAAGCACCACTTCTCATAATCATTCAGCGACCTATAGATGTAGGTGAATTGTGCTGAGATTCGAGGATGGTATTTGCCATGTTCTTCTGGGTCCTCGATGAAAAGCACTTCATCAAGCAAGCCGCACAGGGCGTTTTCCAATTTATTGTTCTTGTCGTTTTTCTCATACGACGCAAACAACTCCGCAACTTTCTGTTGCGTATCAACTTCAGGTTTCAGTTTGTAGCGTCCCCCTCCTATCGATTCCAGATATAGCGATTTTGCCTCTTCGGTATATTCTCCAAAGAAATCGGCAAGGAAGTAGTCCATAATATATGGTTTGCATTGGAGATCCGGATTTATCCAGAAGTCATAATTGTTGCGCATTTCATCTGGTGTATATGGTAACGCCGGGTTGAACACACCCAACAAGCCATGCACCGCCGACATGGGGATTTGCCAGATTCGGAAGAAGCCAAGGATATGGTCTATTCGATACAGGTCGAAATATTCCGACATCTTGCGCATCCTGTTTTTCCACCATTTAAAGCCATCCTGACTCATACGCTCCCAATTATATGTCGGTAATCCCCAATTCTGACCAAGCACTGAGAAGTCATCAGGCGGCGCTCCCGCTTGGCTGTTCAGATTAAACAAATCTGGGTCAACCCAAGCATCCGCACTTGCGCGGCTGATACCGATAGGTATGTCACCTTTCAACACAACACCGTGCTTGTGTGCATAATCACAACTATCTTTCAGTTGTTTGTCAAGGTTGTATTGGATGTAATATGTCAGGTTGATTTCATCAGCATTGTCTTTGCACAACTCGTCGACAAGACTTTCGTCGAATTTTGAATACTTATCCCATTTGGTAAAGTCGGCAGTTCCAAATTTGTCACGCAACAAGCAGAATGCTGCATAATTCTTCAGCCAATACTCATTTTTTGCAAAGAACGATTTAAAGTTCTCCGTCTTCAAGGTCTTGGCTCCTGATTCGGCAAAGATTTCTCTCACATATTCAAGTTTGCCCGCATTGACACGCTCATAGTCGACTTGCGGAAGCGCATTCAACTCTACTGCCAGATTATTGAAATATTCCTGACGCTGATTGTCCTTCAGCTTGCCCAATGCCGGAATGTTCAAATACATCGGATGCAGTGCATAAGTCGAATTAGCTTTATATGGATAGGAATCCACCCATGTGTGAGTCATTGTAGTGTCGTTGATTGGTAGAATCTGCAAGACACGCTGCCCTGTCGCCGCCAGCCAATCAACCATTTTCTTTATGCTGAGGAAGTCGCCGGCGCCGAAATCCTCGTCGGTGCGGATTGAGAACACCGGAATAGCTGTACCTGCGCCCTTCCATAGCGCAGCGGAATCGTTGAATCTCAAGCCTGCGACAACAATACATCCGTTTTTGTCTGGAGCCGATATGTCAAGCACCCGGTTATTGCACCCTTCCCACGATTCAGTGCCGGTGTGTCTGTTTCTCTTGAAGAATTTATACTCCACCTGTTCCTCTTTTTCAGGAAATTGGAAAGCAACCGACCATATCGGATAATTGCAATCGGTAAGCGCCAACGCGTTCTCCTGGTTCCAATTTCCAAGCACATCGCAATTGCCTGTCACAAACAAGTCCTCGTCAGGTCTTACCGACGGAGCAAAAATCTCCAACGTGACGCCACCACATTGATGAGGCAGCGCATCGTTTTTGTTTTCACGATGGAATATAGAATTGACAAACATCGACGAGTAGAAAGATTTGTCATAGGGCTGGTCATTCCAGGAATCCAAGATTTCATAGACCTTGATTTCTTTTCCAAACGTGAACAAGTGAGGCTTGCCCCACTCCTTGCGAACTGCGCCATTGTCGTTTCGGACAATATAACAATACTCAAAAGATTTGACATTACGCTTAATATCCACCTCTGTAGACCAAATGCCGTCCTCGTAGGTCATTTTCAACGCCTTGGACTCATTCCATTCGCCCAATTCCTTAACACTGCCCAAAAGATATAAGCTTTCCCCCCAGGCAGTGTTGTAGCCAATTCTAAATAACAATTTCATAGGTTAATATATTTACTTAATGAATATTCCATAGGTTAGTTTCTCTATCCGCATCTTGATGTGCCACACGAAGTGCAAATCAAACAGCCCTCTTGGTATATCAATGTTTCTTGTCCGCAATTAGGACATTTCTGACCTTTGGCTTTGGTGCCTTCCGGCAAATACTTCTTCAAAGCCCGCTCAACGCCCATTTTCCAGGTGTTGATAGATTCGCTGTTGAGCTCGAGTCCACCAACCAGCTTCATCACTTGGTCAATCGGCATGCCATAGCGCAACACGCCTGATATCAATTTGGCATAATTCCAATACTCAGGATTGAACTTGTCAGAGAGGCCCTCTATTGTCGTCTTGTATCCACGCTTATTGATGAACTGAAAATCATAGCGCTTGTTGCCATTCTCGTCAATAGCCTTGATGATTTTTCCTTTGCTCACAGATTTCGGACAGAAGATGCCATCTTCATCATCTGCAAGACCGGTAAATATTTCATAAGGTCTTCCATCGATAAGTCCGACAAACGCAATCCATTTCTCTTTGTTGTTCTGGAACCTGACAACATCCGCCTCCAATTCAATCGGTCGTTTAAGCACATGGCGCTCCTCAAAACCTGTGTGGACAGGAGCCTCCACCTTCTTTTTCTCCTTTTGAGTCGACACAAGAACTCCTGAGCGTGAACCGTCACGATACACGGTGCATCCCTTGCATCCAGCCTTCCATGCCTCCATATACAGTTCGTTTATCAGATCTTCGGTCACATCCGACGGCAGGTTGATTGTAACACTTATTGAATGGTCAACCCATTTTTGGATTTCTCCCTGCATCTTAACCTTCTCATGCCAGTCAATGTCGTTTGCTGTGGCTTTGTTGTACGGAGATTTCGCCACCAATTCATCCAACTCCTCTTGTGAGAACTTTTCTTTGCGTTTGATGCCATTCGCATCCATCCAGGATATAAACTTATGGTGATAAACTACATATTCTTCAAACGCATCACCAGTTTCGTCTACATAATCCACATGTACGCCTGGCTCATTCGGGTTAACCTTGCGACGGCGCTTATATACAGGCATAAAGACCGGCTCTATGCCGGATGTGGTTTGTGTCATCAAGCTTGTAGTTCCCGTCGGGGCGATTGTCAAGCATGCAATGTTGCGTCGCCCGTATTTTATCATCTCATCATACAAAGAAGGGTCAGCGTCCTTCAATCGGTTTATGTAAGGATTTGCCTCTTCCCTCTTGGCGTCGTACAAAGAGAATGCGCCACGCTCCTTTGCCATCTCGACCGAAGACCAGTAGGCCGCAAGTGCCAACGTCTTGTGTACTGACACAGAGAAAGCCGTAGCCTCTGGAGTTCCATAACGGAAGCCCATTGCGGCAAGCATATCTCCTTCCGCTGTTGTTCCAAGTCCAGTGCGTCGTCCCGCCAAAGTCTTGTTGCGGATTTTCTTCCACAGATTCAATTCTGTGGCTTTAACTTCTTCCGTTTCTGGATCGGACTCTATTTTGGCAATGATTTTATCAATTTTTTCCATTTCCAGATCGATAATGTCGTCCATCAGTCGCTGAGCACATCTGATGTGCTGTCGGAAAAGGTCAAAGTCAAATTCTGCTTCGGCTGTGAAAGGATTTTTTACGTATGAATACAGGTTTACAGCAATAAGCCGGCAGCTGTCATACGGGCACAACGGAATTTCGCCACAAGGATTTGTGGATATCGTTTTAAACCCTAAGTCAGCGTAACAATCAGGGATAGACTCTCGCGTTATCGTATCCCAGAAAAGCACACCTGGTTCAGCGCTCTTCCACGCATTATGCACAATCTTTCGCCAAAGGGCGTTTGCATTTATTTTTTTTGACACATATGGATGCTCGCTGTCAACCGGGAATTTCTGTTCATATTCCGCATCGGTTTCTGCCGCCCGCATGAACTCGTCGTCGACGCGTACCGACACATTGGCACCCGTAACTTTGCCTTCTGTCATTTTCGCATCGATGAATGCCTCGCTGTCGGGATGCTTTATTGAAACCGACAGCATCAACGCTCCGCGACGTCCATCTTGCGCAACTTCTCTTGTGGAATTTGAGTAGCGTTCCATAAACGGCACCAATCCCGTTGACGTAAGAGCTGAATTTTTCACAGGCGAACCCTTTGGGCGCACATGTGAGAGGTCGTGCCCCACGCCGCCTCTGCGCTTCATCAGCTGCACTTGTTCCTCGTCGATTTTGATGATGCCTCCATAAGAGTCCGGAGCACCGTCAAGACCTATTACGAAACAGTTTGACAACGACCCTACTTGATAATTGTTTCCAATTCCCGCCATCGGGCTTCCTTGCGGCACAATGTATTTGAAATCCTTCATCAAGTTGAAAATATCTGTTTCCGACAAAGGATTCTTGTATTTACTTTCAATCCGTGCCAATTCCGATGCCAATCGATGGTGCATATCGTCCGGCGTCTTTTCATAAATGTTTCCGTATGAGTCCTTCAAAGCGTATTTGTTGACCCAGACGCGAGCAGCGAGTTCATCGCCGTTAAAATAGTCACATGAGGCATTGAAAGCCTCGTCGTAAGAATATATGTTTATCTCCACAACAGTGTTTGATTTAATAATAGTTACTGATGCTTTTCATTCATCAATGCAAAGATTGCAAAATTTCCAGTATTCTCAAAATATATTCAGACTATTTTATGCTCTTGGGTGTTTGTTGCTTTTTGCGACATTCCGGATTTATTGACTATCTTTGCAATAAAAACAATAAATTATGAATGTGGATTTCTTCTTTAATCGTAAAACCATAAGAAAATACAAATCAGAAGCCATTCCCAGCGACACCATTGAGCGTATGCTTGATGCTGCGGCTCAATCCCCGACAACTGGAGGAATGCAACTATACAGTGTTGTCATAACAACAGACAAGAGCATCAAGGAAGAATTGGCAAAAAGTCATTTCAATCAGCCGGCGGCAACCGGAGCACCAATGCTATTAACTTTCTGCGCCGACTTCAACCGTTTTATAAAATGGTGCGAGCTGAGCAATGCCAAGCCAGGATTCGACAATTTCCAATCATTTGTCGCTGCATTCCTCGACGCCACCATATTTGCCCAGCAATTCTGCACCATAGCCGAGATGAACGGACTTGGATGCTGCTACCTCGGCACGACAACATACAATGCCCCACAAATTGCCAAAACGCTTAATCTTCCACAATACGTTGTCCCTATCGCGACCCTGTCTGTCGGCATTCCCGATGATGATTCAGCCAAATCGGAGCGAATTCCATTGCAAGGAATCATACACAAGGAGCGATATGCTGATTATTCCACAACCGACATCTCTAATCTTTACAAAGAAAAGGAAGAGTTGCCGGCAAACATCAATTTTGTCAAGGAAAATGGAAAGGATTCATTGGCTCAGGTGTTTACGGATGTCAGATATTCTAAAGAAAACAACGAGACTTTCTCTAAAATATTTTTTGATTTTATTGAGCAGCAAGGATTCAAGTTCAGCAAATAGCCTTGAATATCTTCAAGAATTCATGAATGCCTATCGGTCCGAACCGTTTTGAGCAATTCAAGGAGTGAAGCATGGCAGCTCTGCTGTGTTAAAAAATGTTTTATTAGCAAGCCCATATTCGTGTCGCTCCACATCAGCGGGAATGGCTTGTAAAGCCGTATGTAGTGCTATTTGCCAGCGATGCAAATAACCTTTTGTAATTGGTTTAAAGTCGACAAAAAGGTTAAAATGCTTTGTATCAACGATATTTTTTTATACCTTTGTCTGCGAAATTTAAAAAAAACGAGAGAAAGAGATCTCTCCATTGCCGAAAATCGGCAGGGGCTTTTCTCAGGTGGACTCCCAAGAAAGCCTTTAGTGTGAACTATAATTTAAATGAATGAGGAGAACATTTACAGCAATTGCGACAATTGCCATATTGTTGGTATTTACATCTTCTTACAACAGTTATGATGTAAGTGTTGATATCAACTCTTTCGCCCCAAACTTTGAAATAAGCAAATTAGGGAATCATTTCAAACTAAGCGAAACGAGAGGCAATTATGTGATAGTCAATTTTTGGACGTCGGACGATGCGGAAGCTCGCATCAGAAACATTCATTACGACAGATTTTTCAAATCCATCGGAAAAAATTTGAGTTTTATTTCTGTTAATTTCGACGACAGCGACAATATGTTCAAAGAGCTTGTCAGAACAGATGGGCTATCAGAAGTATCGCAATTTTACGAAAAAGACGGTATGGAATCCGAAGTGTACAAACGGTATCGTCTAAAGAGCGGAATGAACAGCTATCTTCTTGATAAAGACGGGAAGATTCTTGCCATCAATCCGACGCAGCAACAGTTGACTAAATATTTTTGTCAATAGCCACACATGCCGGAACAATTGAAAAATTGTTCCGGCTTTTTATTAAGAAATTGTTTGGCATTTTTTTTGCTATAGGATATATAAAATAAATTTTGACAATGATTGATTTTACAGACAGCAAGTTGGTCGAAGAAGATGGAAGCCCACAAATATGCCAAATCTTCACAGATGTAAAAGCCAACGAAAATACTGACAACGATATAGACCCACAGTCATTTACGTCCGATGTTCCTATCTTGGCGCTTCGGAATATGGTGCTGTTTCCCAATGTCGCAATTCCAGTAGCGGTTGGCCGCGACAAATCTTTGGCACTAATTGAAGCGGCACAAAAAACGAAAACGCCAATCGGCGTAATCTGCCAAAAAGACGCAAAAGACGAGGACCCCGGTCAGGATGGTCTATATCAAATAGGCGTAGTCGCAGAAATTATACGAGTGTTGGAATTTCCAGACAATTCCACAAACGTCATCATCCAAGGCAAATACCCATTCCAACTCGACAGTGTGACAAGCACCAAGCCTTTCTTGAGGGCTAACATCACGCCACTTGAAGAAGAATACCCATTGTCAGACGACAAGGAGTTCAACGTACTGGTGACAAGTCTTCGTGAAATCACATTGAAGATGCTCGACAAGTTGGGTAACAAGATGAACGAATTGACTTTTGCCATAAAAAACATCGACAATCCAGTTCATCTGATTGATTTCTTGTGCGCGAACTCCCCTTTGGAACCCAATGTCAAACAGCGGTTGCTGTCCAACCTTTCGATAAAGCAACGGGCATATTCCCTGTTTATGTATCTCAACAGAGAGTCTCAACTGGTTGACATCCGCGCAGACATTGAGTCAAGAACACAGAAAGATATTTCCGAGCAACAACGGGCACATTTCCTTCAGCAGCAAATCCGCACAATTCAGGATGAGCTTGGAGACACCGACGAGCACGATATTGACGAGCTTTATCAAAGAGCCGAGCAGAAACTGTGGAATGAGGATGTCAAGAACACATTCAAAAAGGAGATGCGCAAACTTGAACGCCTACAGCCACAAACTCCAGACTATTCTGTGCAGTACAACTATTTGGAGACACTTCTCGACTTGCCCTGGAATGAATATACAGAAGACAATTTCGATATTCCCAATGCAGAAAAACAGCTCGACAAAGACCATTTCGGACTGGACAAGGTAAAAGAGCGCATTCTTGAGCATTTGGCAGTGCTTAAGCTGCGAGGCGATATGAGAGCCCCAATCTTATGTCTATATGGTCCTCCGGGAGTCGGCAAAACCTCTCTTGGCAAGTCGATAGCGGAAGCCTTGCATCGCAAATATGTGAGAATGTCGCTTGGCGGACTGCATGACGAAGCGGAAATCCGAGGCCATCGCAAGACATATATAGGTGCTATGCCGGGACGAATCATACAAGGTTTGATTAAGAGCAAGTCATCGAATCCGGTATTTGTTTTGGACGAGATTGACAAACTTGGCCAAGATTTCAAGGGTGACCCGTCGTCGGCATTACTAGAGGCATTGGATCCTGAACAGAACTGCCATTTCCACGACAACTATGTGGACGTTGACTACGACCTGTCGCGTGTGATGTTTATCGCCACCGCCAATACCCTATCAACCCTTTCTCAGCCATTGCTTGACCGTATGGAGCTGATAGATGTGTCAGGTTACATTTTGGAAGAGAAGGTTGAAATCGCAAAGAAATTCTTGGTTCCGAAACAGTTGAAAGAACACGGATTCGAGGAAAAGGAGATTTCTTTCCCTAAAAAGGTTCTTGTGAAAATTGTGGAATCCTACACACGAGAATCAGGAGTCAGACAACTAGAAAAGAAAATAGCAAAAGTGATGCGCCGCATCGCATTGCAGAAAGCGAGCGGAAAGCCTTTTGAAAAGACTGTTTCTATCGACGGCCTTAAAGAGTATCTAGGACAGGAGGAATTCAGCCTTGACCGCTACGAGGGAAACGATCAAATCGGAGTTGTGACCGGTCTTGCGTGGACTGCTGTCGGAGGAGAGATTTTGTTTATCGAGTCATCTCTGTCAAAAGGCAAAGGCGAGAAGCTGACTCTTACCGGAAACCTCGGAGACGTGATGAAGGAATCGGCGGTTATTGCCCTACAATATTTGAAAGCCAATTGCAACAAATTCGGCATATCGCCTGACATATTCGACAGTTACAATGTGCACATTCACGTTCCAGAGGGTGCAATTCCTAAGGACGGGCCATCAGCCGGTGTCACCATGGCGACATCTTTGGCATCTTCTTTCACGAAAAGAAAAGTTAAGGACCACATTGCGATGACCGGAGAGATTACACTACGCGGGAAAGTGCTTCCTGTAGGCGGCATCAAAGAAAAAATTCTTGCGGCCAAACGTGCAGGGATTACAGATATTATTCTGTCGAAGGAAAATAAGAAAGACATTCTGGAGATTAAACCGTTATATTTGAACGGTCTGACATTCCATTATGTCTCAACAATCAAAGATGTTCTTGACCTGGCCCTGACAAACGAAATCGTTACAGAATAAAATGAATTATTGCTGTCCGATAAAACTCAGAAAAAGCAATAAAGTATGACTCGAAAGCTAATTTTACGGCGTTCGAGTCATACTTTTTGTTTATTAAGCCCACCTTAATCAAAAAGAGATGGTTCAGAAGGTGCATCGAAAGCCTTGGAAAGAATGATATCCCATTCCTTTTCGGGGTTGTTGAACAGACTGTAGAAATCGACGTAGTACATCAGTGCTATCCTGACCGCCATAAAACCGTCAGGAGCCTGATACATTCGGGGAAAGAATATGTCGGCAAGAGGCATATAAATCATGGTATATGACCTCAAATATGGCTTCCTGACGCCTTTTGTTGGCATCGGCGAGTGTACTGCGTCCAATCTTGAATGTGATTCCTCTTTGTTCACCGACGACAGACGGTTCTCT
>ULNS01029060.1_pt1 | contig 16456 bp, 10 predicted proteins | sample 1951981 | NCBI WGS metagenome assembly ULNS01 (sample SAMEA4835583, study PRJEB28245) | human gut metagenome | biome: gut microbiome; material: fecal sample | place: Denmark | collected 2008
GAAAACTACTTCGTTTTCCTCCTACTCGATTCGATTAAATTTGTTTTGAGCCGTTTTTTCAGTAAATTTACACGATTTTGCAAAACGATAAATGATGGCGTTTTTGCAACTGGTTGACACAAAAACATTAAAACAATTTATATGACACAGAAAAAATCAAACATTGTGGCTATCGTTACGATGTGTTTCATCTTCGCGATGATTTCTTTCGTGACCAATATGGCCGCGCCTTTCGGAACAATCTGGAAGAACCAGTATGAGTGGGCAGGAATGATGGGCAATATGATGAACTTTGCAGCATACCTCTTCATGGGTATCCCTGCAGGCAAGATGCTCATCAAATACGGCTACAAGAAGACTACACTTGCAGCTCTCGCTACCGGTTTCATAGGTATCGTAATCCAGTGGCTTTCAAGCCGTTCTTTCGTCGGTGATTCAGCCATCTATGTTTACCTCTTCGGCGCATTCGTCTGCGGTTTCTGCGTATGTATGCTCAATACTGTCGTAAACCCTATGCTCAACATCCTCGGCGGTGGCGGAAACAAGGGTAACCAGTACATCCAGATCGGCGGTACCATGAACTCCCTCACCGGAACATTCACTCCGCTCCTCGTAGGTATGCTTATCGGCACTGTTACGAATACTACAGCCATGAGCGACGTGGCTCCTCTGCTTTTCATCGCAATGGGCGTATTCGCATTGGCATACATCATCATTTCATTCGTTAATATCCCTGAGCCTGCTCAGGAGAGACAGACCACGAAATACGAGCACAGCGCATGGAGTTTCCGTCACCTTGTACTCGGTGTCGTGGCCATTTTCTTCTATGTAGGTGTTGAGGTAGGTATCCCTGCACAGCTTATATTCTACTTCTCTGACGCTACTGAAAAAGGCGCAGGTATCGCTGTCAATGGTGCCGCTATCGGCGGTGCAATCGCTGCCGTTTACTGGCTGCTCATGATGGTAGGTCGTATCTGCAGCTCATTCATCAGCGGCAAGATCAGCACCAAGGCTCAGCTCTCCACAGTTTCAGCCGTAGCCATCCTCTTCATCATCATTGCCATCTTCCTTCCGAAGAGCATCACCATGTCAATGCCTGCATACAGCGTTGAAAACGGATTCACAATGGTTGCCGGCGTGCCGATGAAGGCGCTCTTCCTCGTGCTCTGCGGTCTCTGCACTTCATTGATGTGGGGTACAATCTTCAACCTCAGTACTGAGGGGCTCGGCAAATATACCGAGCAGGCTTCCGGCATCTTCATGATGATGGTTGTCGGTGGCGGTGTGATGCCTCTGATTCAGGACTTCATCGCCAAATATACCGACTACATGTCCAGCTACTGGCTTGTAGTGGCAATGCTCTGCTTCATCCTCTACTATGCGCTCGTAGGCTGCAAGAACGTGAACAAAGATATTCCTGTTGAATAATAAATAATATAGGTATGAATAAAATGGATACGCCTTATGTTGTCGGCGTCGATGTCGGTGGACAGACCACCAAGATAGGCGTTGTGGATATGAGAGGTCAGGTTCTTGCCCAGACGGTCATCAGAACCGACACTCACGATGAAGTGGAACCTTATATTGATGAACTCGCAGAAGCTATCGACAAGGTGATTGCCGATGCTGGCGTTACAGGACAGGTCCGCGGTATCGGAATGGGGATTCCTAACGGAAACTACTATACCGGAGAAATCGAGAACGCCGTAAACCTCAAATGGGGAAACAAGGGCGTGATTCCTGTTGCCAAGCTCCTGAAAGAGAGGATGAACGGCATTCCTGTAGCTCTTACCAATGATGCCAATGCGGCTGCCATGGGTGAGATGACATACGGTGCCGCGAGAGGCATGAAGAATTTCATCATGATTACTCTCGGAACAGGTGTCGGCAGCGGTATCGTGATAAACGGAGAGGTGGTTTATGGCCACGACGGTTTCGCCGGCGAACTTGGCCACACCTGCGCAGTACGTCACAACGGCCGTCTCTGCAACTGCGGAAAGACCGGCTGTCTGGAGACTTACACCTCAGCTACCGGTGTTGCGCGCACAGCCCGTGAATGGCTGGACATGAGCGAAGAACCGTCTTCACTCAGAAGCCTTGACAACATCTCTTCAAAGGATGTTTACGAGGCTGCCAAAGAGGGAGACAAGCTCGCGCTCAAGATATTTGACTACACCGGAACTGTTCTCGGTGAGTCATTCGCAGACTTCATCGCATTCAGTTCCCCGGAAGCCATCGTGCTTTTCGGCGGTCTTGCCCGTGCCAAGGAGTTCCTGCGTGAGCCTATCGAAAAGGCGATGAACGCCAATGTCCTTCCTTTGTGGAAAGACAAGGTGAAGATCGTCTTCTCTCAGCTCAAGGAATCTGACGCTGCCATCCTCGGCGCTTCAGCTCTCGCCTGGGAGTTGTAGGTCAATGTCAATAACCGCAGTTTTCCTCTTAACGGAGACTGCCCCGAATAGTATTACGGACGCGACTGGTCTCAGCCGCGTCCGTTTTGCGTTGTGGCGCGGCGTGCCATATCGCTGTAGCATAATGGGAAAAACGTTTAAAAAAAGTCGATAAAAAAGTATTATCCCTATTGTAAATTTGATACTGAATTTTTAATTTTGTGACTTCAGTTTGGGGGACTGGAAACCATCATGATAACATTAATAAATAGTATATGAACCGCAGATTAGTTACACTTGCATTGACAGGTATGCTCGCTGCTGTGTCTTGCAGCAAAACCACACAAACACTGCCATTCAGCGTAATTCCTCAGCCGGCGGAAGTCGAAATTTCCGGTGGGGGGGGGGTATAGGCTAAAGTCCTCTGACCTAATTGTTTCCGAACAGATTGACGATAATGTCAAGTCCGCTATAGCGGAATTTGCCGCTCATCTTCAGACAGTTGCGGGTGGCAAAAATAGTATCATATCAGGAGAGGAAGGAAAAGGTGTCGTGTTCAGTATTGACACCACTCTCGCAAACGAAGCCTACACCATAGAGACGGACAAGTCTCGTGTCCAGGTGAAGGCCAATTCTTACAACGGCTTCATCTACGCACTCCAGACCATCGCCCAGATGCTTCCGGCAGAATTCTATGGAAGCAAGAGGGCAAGAGGCGTGGACTTCTCCATTCCGTGCGGTGTCATAAAGGACGCTCCACGTTTCGCCTATCGTGGTGTCCTCATCGATGTGGGACGTCATTTCTACAGCGTAGATGAAATAAAGAAATGCCTGGACATCATGTCCGTCTATAAGGAGAATGTCTTCCATTGGCATCTTACTGAGGACCAGGGATGGCGAATGGAGATCAAGAAATATCCTAAACTTACAGAAATCGGCTCGCTCCGTCACGGCACCCAGATAGACTTCGACAGGACACATCTCCGTCCTGAAGACCATGGCGGTTTCTATACACAGGATGAAATGCGTGATGTGGTAGCTTACGCTGCAAAACGCGGCATCACTGTCATTCCGGAACTCGACCTTCCCGGCCACATGCTCAGCGCCCTCGCGGCATATCCTGAATTGGGATGTACAGGCGGTCCTTATGAGGTGGCCAATACCTGGGGCGTGAAGAAAGACGTGCTCTGCGTCGGAAAGGAGGAGACATTCAAATTTCTTGAGGATGTCCTTACTGAAATGATGGACATCTTCCCGTCCAAGTATATAAATATAGGTGGCGACGAGGTGCCTAAGGACCGCTGGAACGCCTGCCCTCGTTGTCGTGCGAGAATGAAGGCTCTCGGACTGTATGACCACGACGGACATACGGCAGGACAATATCTTCAGAACTATGTCACCGCCCGCATCCAGAAATTCCTGGCTGAACACGGCCGCCGCATAATCGGCTGGGAAGAAATCCTCGAAGGTGACCTTGCAGAGGGCGCTACCGTCATGACATGGAAAGGAACAGGCGAAAATGTGGACCAGAGGCTCTGGAACTATGACTGCGTTATGAGTCCACGCGGATATATGTACATTGACCGCTATCAGTCACATGAGCAGGACCGCGAACCGTTCTCCATCGGTGCCTATCTCCCTGTCGAAAATGTCTATGGCTATGAGCCTTACGACGGCGTGCCGGAATACGGAAAGAAGAGGATTCTCGGCGTCCAGGCCAATCTCTGGACAGAGTACGTGAACACTCCGGAGTATCTCGAATATATGCTTCTTCCACGACTTGCCGCACTCAGTGAGGTGCAGTGGGTGCAGGAGGGGCATAAGGACTGGAACCGTTTCCGTAAAGCTCTCGACCATTCCGCAAAGATCTATGAAGAAATGGGACTTACATACTGCAAATATGCATGGGGCATAGTCGGCCTTCCGGAACATGAACAGCCCGCAAGGACACCTGACGAACTTAAGGAGTATCTCGACAATAGACAGTAACAGAAAACCATTAACACTAAATTTATATGTATTATTCTAAACCATTTATGTCGTTGTTGACCGTAGTTGCTGCGGCTGCAATGCTGGCCGTTTCGTGCTGCAATGAGCAATCTAAGGTCATAAAAACAGAAGTTCCGGCCCGTCCTGAGGGACAGACCGATGTCCTCGGACTTCGCCTCGCCCCTATTGACACTGTCAGGATCGGTTTCGTAGGACTTGGCGGACGCGGCTCTTATGCATTGTACAGATATCTGTCCGTTCCATGGACCAAGATCGTTGCCCTCTGCGACATTGAACCTGACAGAGTTCAGAAAAATGTCGATTTCCTGAAAGAGCATGGAATCGAGGTAAGAGCGACTTATACCGGCGATGAAGGATATAAGGAACTCTGCAGGAGAGACGACATTGACCTTGTATATATATGCACCGACTGGGTAAATCACACTCCGGTTGCGCTCGAAGCCCTCAATAACGGCAAGAACACCGCCATCGAGGTTCCTTCAGCCACATCTCTTGCCGAGTGCTGGGCGCTTGTCAATGCTGCGGAGAAGAACAGGAAGCACTGTATGATGCTTGAGAACTGCTGCTACGACTTCTTCGAACTTTCTGCGCTCGAGATGGCACGCAAAGGTGTCTTCGGTGACATTATCCACGCTGAGGGTGCTTATTGCCATAACCTTACAGACTTCTGGGACGGATATTGGAGAAACTGGCGTCTTGAATTCAACAGCAAGCACAAGGGAGACATCTATCCTACTCATGGCCTCGGCCCTGTCTGCCAGGCCCTCAATATCCATAGGGGAGACCGCCTGAAGACTCTTGTAGCCATGGATACCCCTTCTGCTAACGGTATCAAGTCTGTCAAGAGATACCAGAACGAGGATATGCCTGATTTCCAGAACGGTGACCTCACTTCCACAATGATTCTCACCGAAAACGGCAAGTCCATCCTTATCGAACACGATGTGATGACTCCGCGTCCTTACAACAGAATGTACCAGCTTGTCGGAACAGAAGGCTATGCTGCGAAATACCCTGTAGAGCAGTGGAGCATCAGCAAGGGACAGGCTGAGCACATCGGTCTTATCGTAAGTGACGATAAGGGAGAAGGCGACGGCCTTATGAATGAAAGAGACCGCATCGACTTCCACGGAACCCTTCCTGAAAGTGTAGTGAAGAAACTTCAGGAAATGTACCCTACACCGATTCTTGATGATGACCTCGAGGCACTTGCAAAGAAGGTCGGCGGACATGGCGGAATGGACTTCCTTATGGACTACCGTCTGAATTACTGTCTCCACTACGGACTTCCGCTCGATATGGACGTATATGACCTTGCAGAATGGTGCTGCATCGGTGAACTCGGTTCCATTTCCATCGCGAACGGCTGCGCTCCTGTCGAGGTGCCTGACTTCACTCGTGGAGCTTGGAACAAGGTGGAGGGCTTCAAGTATGCCTTCGCCGACGGTTCTATGAGATAAAACCATATTTTCACGACTATTTACTAATAAATAGCTAAATGAAATCCTTATTGCTTAGTAAGGTCAGTACATTGCTGGCCTTATGCCTCCTTACATTTTCTGTGGAGGCGGTTGCGCAGCAGCGCGTGTCCGGAAAAATCACGGATAAAGCTACTGGTGAGCCACTTGTGGGTGTCAGCGTAGCAGTAAAGGGAACTTCCAAAGGCGTCATCACAAACGTGGATGGAAAGTACACTGTAGAAGTAGCTCCAGATGCTACACTCCTTCTCGGTTACCTCGGATACAAAGACCTTTCAGTCGATGTGGACGGCCGTTCTGTAGTCAATGCGACAATGGAATCCGACATCAACACGCTCGATGAAGTCGTGATGGTAGGTTACTCGTCAATGAAAAAGGCTGAGCTCTCCAGTGCGGTCACCACTGTGCAGGGAGACAAGCTTCGCGACGTCACGACTCCTGACCTCGGGTCAATGCTCCAGGGCAAGATCGCCGGCGTCCAGGTTACCAATTCCTCAGGTGCTCCTGGCTCTTCAGCCACCATCCGAATCAGGGGAACAGGCAGTATTGCAGCCGGTTCAGACCCTCTCTATGTCGTGGATGGCGTAGCAGGAGGTACATTCAACCCTAACGATGTCGAGAGCATCACAGTCCTGAAGGATGCAGGTTCTACCGGTATCTACGGTGCTTCCGGTTCCGGCGGTGTAATCGTCGTTACCACCAAGCATGCCAAGGCAGGACAGGACCCGATTGTGAACTTCAAGGCCCAGGTCGGCCTCAAACAGCTTCTGACCGGACGCTTCCGCGTTCTCAACGCAAACGAGCTCTATAACTTCTATTCGTCAATTCTTTCCAAAGCTTCAATGAAGGCTTATCCGAAGGAACTCCGTAACCAGGATTTCGACTGGTTGGATGACGCACGCCGTTTGGGTGTCACCCAGAACTATTACGCATCAGCTTCCGCCAACCTCAAGAAAATAACTTTCCTCACCAGTCTGGACTGGTATGACGAGAACGGAACCCAGCGCGAATCCAAGTATAACAAACTTTCCGGCAAGGTAGAAGTCGGTGCAGAACTCGTGAAAGACGTAAATCTTACGGCCCGCGTGAACTACACCCAGTCCAAGACCATCACCGGGCACGGACTCGGATGTTATTATCAGCTTCCGTGGAACAACCCTTACGATGAGCGCACCGGAAAATACATCTACATTGACTCTGCCGTGCGTCCTGACAACGGAAAGACCTGGTATGGCCGCGAGGCGAACAATCCGCTCTTCGCATCGTCAATGAATCCTAACCCGTATTCGACATCGAAGAGCTTCATCGGTGACCTTCGCCTGTCTTGGGACATCACCGATTACCTCTCCATCTCCACTACAAACCGCTACTCCTCAGACGACTCTTTCTACAAGAGCGTCACCACTCCGGAGGCGAAAAGCAAGAGTTGGCCGGATGGACAGATCAGTCAGGGACTCACTTGGGGCCACTCTTTCGGAACTACCAACATTCTCAAATTCAATAAGTTGTTTAAGAATGTCCATAGTGTCAATGCCCTCCTCGGCCATGAGTACGGCTGCAGCGACTACGAGTATATGAACGTTGTCACCTCAGGCCTCAAGAACGGAATGCAGGTGCTCAACGGAACCAAGCCTGAGAACATCTACGGAACCAAGACAGAGGCTGCTTCCTGGTCACTTTTCGCCCAGGCGCAGTACTCCTATAACGAGCGTTACTTCTTCAATGCCACATTCCGTGCAGATGCCTCTTCAGTTTTTGCACCTAAGAACAAGGTCGGCTACTTCCCGGCAGGCTCTTTCGCCTGGCTCATCTCCAATGAGGATTTCATGAAGTCCCAGGATGTCGTCTCCTTCCTCAAGCTCAGGGCAAGCTATGGTCTTACCGGTAACTCCAATATCGGAAACTACAAGTACCTCGATATCTACGGATTCAACGAAAGACTTCAGTATCAGGGAGTTCAGGGAGCTTATCCTGAAACTGTAGCCAATCCTTACCTCCATTGGGAGACAGCGGTGATGAGAAACCTCGGAATCGATGTGTCGTTCCGCAATTTCCTCACCCTCAATATCGATGTTTACAGTAACCTTAACAGGGATCTTCTCCTCGATGTTCCTCTCGCCCTCAGCTCCGGCTTCTCACGCAGAACTGAAAATGTCGGCAAGGTAAGCAACAAGGGTGTGGAACTCACATTGACCTCCAACAACTTCAACCGCAAGAACTTCAAGTGGACTACCACCCTCAATCTCGGACACAACAAGAATACTGTCGTATATCTTCCTGACCACGAGGACATCATGTCTTCAAGCTCACAGGGCAACCAGATTTACCGCGAAGGCGAGGCCCTCTACAGCTGGTATATGCCGAAGTGGCTGGGCGTTGATCCTGAGACCGGCGACCCTCTCTGGGAACACCTGATAAAGGATGAGAACGGCAATGTCACAGGAACTGAGCCTACCAACAAGCTCGACCTCACCAATGACAACCAGATTGTCGGCAATGCTCAGCCTAAACTTGTCGGTGGTCTTCTCAATACTTTCAATGTCTATGGCATCGAGATAAGCGCAAACCTCCAGTTCAACTATGGCAACAAGGTCTTCAATGACTCACGACGTTATGTGGACTCGGACGGAGCTTACATCGACTATAACTTCATGTCCATCGACAACGGCCTCGGATGGAGCCGCTGGACCAAGAAGGGTGACAAGGCTACGCATCCTCGCGCAAGACTCGGCGGAAACCGTCTTTCAAATGAGGTTACTTCACGTTATCTCGAGGACGGCAGCTATCTGCGTATCAAGAATATCACCATCAGCTATCCTCTTCCTGCCAATGTGCTGAGGAAGATGCATCTTCAGGGACTGAGGATTTTCCTCTCAGGTGACAACCTCTACACATTCACCAAATTCTCCGGAATGGACCCTGAGGTAGGTGTAAGGGGACTTTTCAGCTACAACTATCCTGTGTCCCGCGTATTCTCTCTTGGAGTTGACGTTAAATTTTAATGAAAGCAGTCATGAAAAAATATATATTGCTGATTGCCACGCTGATAACAGCGGTTTCCTGCAATCTTGAGTTCTTCCCGTACGACAAGGTTTCGTCCGGAAGCATGCAGAATGTCGAGAATGCCGGAGTGGCCACTGACGGTAACTACGCCCTTTTCAAGGCGGCGTTGGACTACGGCGGATTCTTCACCGTCGGCAACACTTATGTCCGTCACCTCTTCCAGCTCAACGAGTTCAAGGGTGACAATACCCTGATGTCAGGAAAGAGTACTGACCCTCTGTTCCTCGATTCCACACTCGATGACTCGGCTACTGATACCAATACCGAGTACTTCTGGTTCATATCCTACAAGATATGCTACGCTACATCAGTGCTTATCAATATGATACCGGACGATACTGACGATGCTGTACTTCGTCATATCAAGGGAGAAAACCTCGTCATGAGAGCATTCGCCCACATGAACCTCTGTCAGGTCTTCAGTTTCCCTTATGTGTGGAGCGACGGCTCTGAGCCCGGCGTGATCATCAACACAGGTGAAAGCGGTACGACCCGAGCTACCGTAAAACAGGTCTATGACCAGGTGGAGGCTGACCTCAAGGCGGCTGTGGCATGTATGGACGGCGGCACAAGACGCGGCAACAACAGCTACATCAGCAAGGCTACCGCACAGGGCCTTCTCGCCCGTCTGTATCTCTATGAAGGACGTGACCAGGACTGTATAAACATGGTGGGTGAGATGCTTGCGGGCGCAGAGCCTTCTTCAATGCTCGACCCTGACTATGAGCACCTTTTCCAGTTCACCAAGGAGTCCAAGGAAGTCCTCTGGTGCGTAGGTCTCATTGACAATACCACTGACATCGCAGGCCAGTCCGCAGTTCTCGGTTCAATGTACTGGTGTCAGGGTGACCCTGGCGACGGTTCAGGATGGGCAGAGATCTATTGGTCTCAGCCACTCCTCGATCTCTTCTGGAGATATCCTGAGGATAAGCGCCTTACGATGCTCGACCAGATGCACAAGTCCAAGACCGGAGCCAAGATGATTTACTGGCCGATTCCGACAGGTGATGCGCACTATGAGAACAACATTGACCGTAATCCTGTCTTCAATGAGGCTACAGGCAAGTGGACCTGCACTGAATACTGGTTCGAAGGTGAAACCGAGCGCTCCATGAAGCACGAAGTCGAGACCGAGATTGTCAAGACCTACCCGAAATACTACATCACGACCCACGATGGCAACAAGCAGTATGTCACTGTTACTGATTCACTCGGATGCCGTATCGGCGGTGGCGGAAATGTCTATCCACTGAACTATATGAAGAAGTTCTCTTGCCAGGGAGGCCAGCTCACGAACCTTTCATCTCCTGCGTTCATCCGTTGGGGCGAGCTCATTCTCGACCGTGCAGAGGCTTATGCTCACTTGGGCGAAGACAAGAAAGCGCTTGACGACGTGAACGTCATCAGAAAACGTGCAGGGCTTTCCGACGAGGCCATGTTCACACTCGACAACTACAAGAAGCGCGGCTATGACACCGTTCTGGATGTAGTTCTGGATGAGCGTCGTCTCGAGCTCTGCTTCGAAGGCTTCCGCGTGTTCGACCTCCAGAGAAACAAGAAGGACATTGACCGCAGATATGCAGGCCGTCAGCCGTGGGAAGTCGTAAAGTACGACGATCTCCGTCTGCGCTACCAGATCCCTAAGAAGGAAATCCTCGTGACAGGCATTCCTCAGAATCCACGTTAATAATACTATCTGAAAAATATGAAATTCAATACTTCATATGGGTTTGGCAGGCTCATCACCGTATCTCTTGCGGTGATGACGCTTGCTGTTTTCCCTGGCTGCGACAAGTCCAAAACCGAAATAGAACAGCCGCTTCCACCGATTACGCCTCTTCCTCAGCCGGAACTTCCGGAAGAAGTCGAGGATACTTACGACGAGTCCAAGATTCTGTCCAATGTGAAGGAATTCTCCTTCTTCGACAATCTTGATGCGCTTCCGCACCAGGAAGTGAAATTCGAGCGTGGTGCTAAAATCACTAAGCTCACTTCCGATGCCGACTATATCTACGGCTATGTGGAGGTCAATACTGCTGACCGCGACAAGTGGACGGAAAGAACCAATATCCTGAACAACCTCGGTGTATGGCTCGACACGGATGACAAGCGTGAGGGACAGGGCGGCGGATGGTTCCTCTGTAACTACAAGGGCTTCAATATACTTCTGCGCGGCAAATGCGCTACGGCCTATGAGCCTTCTGTCTGGAATCCACAGGCAAGCGACGTATCTGCAGGCGGAGACAACTTCGGCAACACCATCACGTCTATGGAAGAGTGGTCCAATATCGGTACTGGGCGCGGTGAGTTCGCAAACGGTATCTTCAAATACACATTTACCATCGACCGTACCCGTCTGAAACTTCGTGAAATGGAGGAAATCGGCATCGGCATCACCTTCGACGAAGGCGGTATGAATGACTATGCCATTATACCTGACCGTGCCGGATTTCGCTTGAAACTGAATAATCAATAAACTAATAATCAATAAACTAATAATCAATAATTTATGAATACTAAAGAGTATTGCAGACCTGAAGTGAAAGTGTTTGTTTTCACTACTGAAGGCGGATTTGCTACGGTTCGAAGCGGCTACGAAAGTAATATGGAAGGCCAGTACAATCTGGAGTCTCCTGAATTTGAGGAATGGTAATCAGATGCCGTGGAATAAGATAACCAATAATTGAAGAAACATCATGAAAAGAAATATAATCTATACAGCAGCTTGCCTCGTGGCATTTGCTTCTTGCCAGAAACAGGAAGTTGCAGAAGCTCCATCACAGGTGGAGGTTGCAGTCGAATTGACGGCTTCTGCCGCTGCAGATGCGACCAAGACCGTGATGACCGAATACAATGCGCACTGGTGGTCAGTATCTGACAAAATCAGTCTGTTCTACACCGTAGAGGGCAAAACAGGTCACAGTGTGTTCACATCCAAGAATTACATACCGGCTGCCTCTGCAAAGTTCGCCGGCAGCCTCTCTCTTCCTGCTGAGGACACGGATCTGACGACGGTTTCCGCTCTTGCAGTCTATCCGGCTACAACAGCTGACGCTTCCGACGGAACTTCTGTCAATGTTACTGTACCATCCGTGCAGACGGCTGTCGAGGGCTCATTCATGGAAGGAGCGTATCCTGTCGTGGCCAAGACATCTGACCTTACTGCAGCTCTTTCATTCAAGGCTGTATGCGGCGGCGTGAAAGTCTCTTTCCAGACTCCAGGCATCACCTCATTTACTTTTGACGCCAAAGGAGCCAAGATTGCCGGTAAAGCAAGCGTGAAAATCGGTGAGGACGGCACTCCTGTCGCCACTCTCGGCGAGGATGCGGCGTCAGAAATCACTGTCAATGCCCCTGCAGGCGGTTTCGAGGTCGGCAAATGGTACTATATGACCGCATTCCCTGCAACACTTACAAGTGGCTATACCGTCACACTTTCCAACGGCAAGTCATTCGGCGGCTCCTCTTCCATCGCCATCAAACGCTCAGTTTTCGGTGTGCTTGACAGCAAGGATGCTCCAGACACCTATGCTGACATTAAGGGACATCTCAAACAGATTTCATGGTGGAATGAAATGAAAGATTTTATGCTCGCGCCAATGGCTGCACCATATACGGAAAATGCTGGAGATAAAAATAATTGGGCTCAGCATCTTTCAAAGATAAAATATGCTCGTTTTACTTCTGATGAAAGTTATGTTTATGGTTACATTGAAACAGAAGATAATCTTGCTTCATATTCCAATCTCAACTTTTGGATAGACGCTGACGGCATACAAGAAGGACAAGGGGGAGGCTGGTGGTTCTCATCTCATAAAGGATTTGAAAAGGCTGTTTCAGGAAAATGTTATAACAATGGTGCCGTTGTATCATGGATTCCTAAACTTTATGACCAAATAACGAGCGGAGTTAAAATAGGAACATTGATTGAGACATCATCTGCTCCTGGTTATGGTGAAGGCATTAACGATAATGGCGTTTTCAAGTATTCTTATATTATTGATAGACGTGTCGTTGATATTCGTAATGTGGATAATGTTATTGTTGGCATTAATCTTACGGCGGCAACAACTGAAAGCAACCAGATTAATCCTAATAGAGGTGGTTTCTTAATTCAATTGCAGAACTCTAAACCCATATTCGATGAATACAAAATCACGGAGAATATAAAAAGTATCGATGATTGGAATGGAATTTCATACACCACTCTCAGTAATACTGTAAATAATAAAGCTGATACAAAGCTCAAGTTTGATTCGGATGCTGACTATATTTATGGTTATATCGAGGTTCCGAATACTGATAATCTTTATTGTAATGATGGCGCTTATGCCCCACTTCCTGATGGTCCTGTTATTTCCTTCTGTCCTGGCTTCATAAAGAAACTCGCTATTGGCTTTGACTTGGATGGAATTGAAAGCGGTCAGGGTATTGGTGACCCAATAGGCAAGTGCTGGGAACTCGTCTTGAATGGGGATTTGATTACTTATGCAACTCCGCTCTCAGATGAAGATAAAAATATAGGCTGGGTTAGTCGCTGGAGTCATTATGCAATATATAAAGACAAATTTGATGCGGAAACGACGGCACGTCCTGATTATACAATTACTCCTAAAGTTTGGAATCCTCAATTATGTGAAAGCACGGGGGGTGTAGGTACGGTTCGATCTGAAGCAAAGGATTGGACCAATGTTGCAACAGGTAAAGGTGAATGGGTAAATAAGACCTTCCGTTATAGTTTTACGATTGACCGTCTTCGTCTCGGCCTGAAAGATTTGTCCGAAGTAAAACTTGGAGTGATACTATATGAGGAAGGTATAAATGGTTATTCTGTAGTGCCGGACGCGGCCGGAACAACTCTCAAACTCAACAACTAATCATCAGAAAGCATGAAGAGAAACATTATAGCGGCAGCGATGGTTTGCATCGCGCTTATGGCGGGATGCGAGAAACCGCAGGAGGAGCCGGAAAAGCCGGGCAACACGCCGTTGGAGCCTGAAACTCCGGTGACTCCTGAGAAACCGGACGAGGGCGAGGCCACATACAAGATGACCGATGTCGAACTGACAGGCGAAATCGAGGCACTTACCAAGACCACATTCTCCGACGGCAAAGTCACATGGAAAAGCGGCGACAAGATCTCCGTATTCTATACTGCTGACAGCAAGACGGAAGTGAGCGAATTCACATCCGCAGGCGAAGGCGCGAGCACCACATTCAAGGGCAGGATGAGCCTTCTCATTGACCCGAAAAAGCCTACGGAAGTTCCTGCAGTGGAGAAATGGGCAGTTTATCCAGCTGCGACGGCCTCCGCATTCGACGGCGCGGCGTTCACAGTCACAGTGCCTGAGACACAGACCGCGCAGGAAGGCTCGTTTGCAGCCGAAACCTGCTGGCCGCTCGTTGCCAAATCCGGGGACAGCTCACTCAAGTTCTCCGCAGTATGCGGCGGAGTGGCTGTCACCTTCCAGAGAGCAGGCATCACATCCTTCACCTTCAAGGCTGCCAATGGCGAGAAGATAGCCGGAAAAGCTTCCGTAGCCCTCGATGCCACAGGCAAACCTGGTGCGACCCCTGCAGAGCAGAGCGTCTCGGAGATAAAGGTCAATGCCCCTGCAGCCGGATTTGAAGTAGGCAAGACCTATTACGTGACAGCACTTCCTGCAAACCTCGCAGGAGGCTACACCATCACCCTTTCCGATGCTGAAACCGTAGCCTGCGAGACGGCAGTGGAGATTTCACGTGATGCATTCACGGCAGTTACCGTTGAAGAAAAACCTCAGGAAGACCCTAATGTGAAGCTTAAGACAGCATTGAAACCGCTCTCATGGTGGGAGTCGGAGATGGCTTATCTTCCTGCCCCTTCACCAGCCTACACCGCCACGGACAAGGAATATGACAGGACGCAGTGGAAACACAACATCAGCTGTATCCGTCTCACTTCCGACCTCGACTACATCTACGGCTATATCGAGTCCAAGGGAGACGAGGATTTGTCTATGCTGAAGAACCTCGGAATCTGGCTTGACACAGACGGAGACCAGAGCGCAACCCAGGGCGGCGGATGGCTCTTCACCCTATACAAATTCTTCGACGTGTCAGTCTATGGCGAAGTCGGCGAAAACCTTGTGTGGACACCTGGCCTGCATGGCCAGACATCCGCAGACGGAGAGAAATATGGTGCGGAAGTGACCACAGGCTCTCCTGCAGGATATGGTGAAGGCAGTTTCTCCGCTTCTGTATTCAAATATACCTTCGTGATCGACCGCAAAGTCGTAGGACTGGCTGACGCTACCAAGACGGTGGTCGGTGTCAATTTCGACAACGGCAAAGGAATCGTCGGAGCAAACCTTACCAATCCTGACAGAGGCGGTTACAGGCTCAACCTCAAGAATGCCGATTCCCCAGCTTTCGACGAGACCGCTATCTACAGGAAGCTTCGCGGCGTAAACGATTGGGCCAATGTGGACTACACCCCGATTACAAATCCGGGCAACAACCGTGGCAACACCAAGATCAAGTTCGATTCCGACGCAGACTATGTTTACGGCTATATCGAAGTTCCTGACACTGACAATCTCTATTTCAAGAACGGCGAGTACTATGAGTTCTGCCCTGGCTTCATCAGCAAGCTGGCCATCGGACTCGATCTCGACGGCGTGGAGTCAGGACAGGGAATCGGCTGGCCGGTAGGCACTTGCTGGGAAACAGTCCTGAACGGAAGAATCATCTCCTGCAAACGCCCTCTGAGCGATGAAGACAAGGCTCTCGGGTGGAAGGACAGATGGGGACATTACATCTTCCCTTCAGATTCTTTCGACCCTGAGACCAAGACCCGTCCTGCCTATACCATCACTCCTGAAACATGGAGCCCTTCCATCACGGAAGGCAAGAACGGAGGCTTCGGTGACGCGAAGGCCGGCACATCAGACTGGCAGAACTTCGCTACCGGAAAGGGCGAATGGAAGGACAAGACTTTCCGTTACAGCTTCATCATCGAGCGTGAACGTCTCGGACTCAAGGGATTGACAGAACTCAAGCTCGGAATATTTATGTATGAAGACGGTGTCAGCGGTTACTCCAACACCCCTGATGCAGTCGGAAGCACCATCAAACTGAACAACTAAAGAACAGACAGGCCCATTATATGAAATTCACAAGGCTTTTATATTTGTTGGGTATCTCGCTTGTTGCGGCAGTCGGCTGCAACAGCGAGGTCTCCCTCGATTTCCATAAAGAAGGCAACTGCTGGCAGATGTCGCAGAAACAGTTCGAAAGATTTGCCAAAAAACTCTCAACAGCCGATCCTGACGAAGCGTACAGACTCATTGACAGAGTCTATACCACCGTTGACAGCCTTACTGCTGCAGAGCAGGACGGAACTTTCATCGTCTTCTCGGATGCGATGGAACAGACGTTCTATCAGGTGGATTCACCGCTCCGTGACGACGAACTCTATCTCCACATCCTCGACCGCGAGGCCCGTTGCACATCATTGATGTCCACGGACTACAG
>ULNS01005401.1_pt1 | contig 16370 bp, 9 predicted proteins | sample 1951981 | NCBI WGS metagenome assembly ULNS01 (sample SAMEA4835583, study PRJEB28245) | human gut metagenome | biome: gut microbiome; material: fecal sample | place: Denmark | collected 2008
AACTAAAAAGAAGATGTGAATGAGGAGAAAGTAATTGTAACCATGGGTGGAAAAATTCATAAGCCCCAAAAAATGAAGTGATTAAAAGTTAAATCTTAAACAAGTGAAGTATGAAAAAAACATTTAGAAAATCTGTTCAGGACTTGCTGTCTGTAAGGGCAGGACGTTTGGTGAACTTAGCAGGTGTATTTCTTGTTGCCGGAACGCTTTCGCTTAGTGCGAGTACTTATGCAACTGAACATATGCTTTCCTTAAATCTTAAAAATGCCACGATCCGTGAGGCTATTGAATCCATCAAGAGCCAAAGCGAATTTTCATTCAGTCTGGATGTGAAAGACTTGAATTTGGATGAAAAAGTGTCTGTATCCCTGGATAATAAGACAATCAATGAAGTATTGGCGGTATTGTTCAACGGACGTAATGTCCGATACGAAATCAATGATCGTCATGTGGTGATTACCCGTGCCGGACAGGTGGGATCGAATGCTGTGATGCAGCAGGTTAAGCAAATTACAGGCCGTGTGCTGGATGCCAATAATGAACCGATTATCGGTGCGAATGTGGTAGTTGAAGGAACGACAATCGGTACAGTGACGGATGCGGATGGTAATTTTGCGTTGGATGTGCCTGATGGAGCGACATTAAAGATTTCTTATATCGGTTATATCGAACAAAGTATCTCTGTGGGGAATAAATCTGTTATATCTGTTATCCTGAAAGAAGATTCACAGGCATTGGATGAGGTGGTTGTGGTCGGTTTCGGTACACAGAAGAAATTGAACTTGACTGGTGCGGTAACGGCTGTAACCGGTGAAGAAATGACGAAACGTCCGGTTACGAATGCGGCAACCATGTTGCAGGGACAAGTTCCGGGTTTGCGTGTTAACCAGGGTTTGGGTGCACCGGGTGCTGAAGCAACCACTTTCCGTGTGCGTGGCCAGGGTACTTTCTCGGATGCCGGTTCCGATCCGCTAGTATTGGTAAATGGTGTTCCGGGCAGTATTTCTAACCTGGACCCGAGTATGATTGAAAGTGTTTCAGTATTGAAGGATGCTGCTTCAGCCGCTATCTATGGTGCGCGTGCTGCCAATGGTGTGATCCTAGTTACAACGAAACAAGGGGCAGAAGGGGATGGCAAAGCGCATATTGCTTATCATGGTAATGTGGCGATTTATAATCCGACCCGTATGTATGATTTGGTGACTAATTCTGCCGAATATATGGAACTGTATAATCTTGCCAAAGCGAATTCCGGTGCTGGAGAGCGTTATACGCAGGAACAGATCAATGCTTACCGGAATGGTGGTGGTAGCGTACAGTATCCTAATTTTGACTGGTTGGATTATATGTTTAATCCGGCTGTTGTCCAAAACCATAATTTGTCGATCGCCGGTAATGCAGGAAGGACTACGTATAATGTGGCTTTGAATTTTGTAGACCAGCCGGGTACGTTGAAAGGTTTCGATTACCAAAAGTACAATGCAACTGTCGATTTGACTTCACAAATTACGGATTTTATCAAGATCGGTACCTACACCAATTTGATGTATGGTGATCGGGATGAACCTCGTCAGGGACAAAGTGACGTTTTACTTTCGACGATGTCGCAAGCTCCGACTTATATGCCTTGGTTGCCGGACGATGGGTCAGGAGTTACCCGTTGGACAAATTCTGCTTATTCATTCGAATCTCACAATAAGAATATGCCGGCTATCATAGGTACGGGTACGAATAAGAATTATCAGGATTTCGATATAAATGCGCAATTGTGGTTGGATATTAAATTGGCCAAAGGACTGAGCTGGTACACGAAAGGTGCCGTTCGTTTGCAATCTAACAAATGGAAGGAATGGGGAGGTTCTGATGTCCCTATTTATGACTATCATACAGGTGAACAAACAGGTTATCTGGATAGAGGAGCAAACGGCTTGACGGTAGAAGACCAGCGGCGTTTTTATACAAATTTGTATACCTATCTGAAATATGATTTCACAACTCCGAACCTGTATCATAATTTCAATATCATGGCTGGTTATAGCCAGGAGTCTGAAAAGTATGAAACGGTAAGAGCTTTCAGAAAAGAGTATGCGTTCGATCTGCCGGTGATTGATGCGGGATCTAATGCGAACTGGTCTAATGAAGGTAAATTGGAAGAATGGGCTATTCAGTCTGTTTTTGCCCGTTTGAACTATAATTTTAAAGAACGTTATTTGTTTGAAGCAAATATGCGTTATGACGGTACGTCCCGTATTTCTTCAGAAAATCGTTGGGGTATCTTCCCATCATTTTCTGCCGGTTGGCGTATTACCGAAGAAGATTTTATAAAAGATTTGAATCTGAATTGGTTGAATAATGCCAAGATCCGTGCTTCTTGGGGACAGTTGGGTAACCAGAACATTGGTCTGTATCCTTATCAGGCAATGATTGCCGGTGTTTCTAACTATCCGTTTGATAAGAAAACAGAAACGGTAGGTTATCAGCAGAAAGCATATGCAAACCGTGATATCAAATGGGAAACTACGACTATAACTGATGTTGGTTTCGATTTGCAGGTGTTTAATGGACTGAATGTAACATTTGACTGGTATAAGAAGGTGACTTCAGACATTTTACGTAAATCTCAGGTTTCAAACATTTTAGGTTTGGAAGCTCCGACTGTTAATAGCGGAGAAGTTGAAAACAAAGGTTTTGAAATTGCTTTCAATTATAATAACATGATTACAGACGGTGTCTTCAAAGGTTTGCAATACAATGCCGGTGTTTATTTTGACCGTTCAAGGAACAAATTGACTAAGTTTGGTGCGGAAGAAATAGATGGATATAAACTGAGAAGAGAAGGACTTCCTTATAATGAATACTATATGCTGGAGTGCATCGGTATTTTTGCAACGGAAGATGAAGTAAAAAATTCACCGAAACAGTTTAATGACAACACATTGCCTGGCGACTTGAAATATAAGGATCAGGATAATAACGGCGTGATTGACAACAATGACCGTGTACCTATTTCAGGACGTTTCCCCGGATTTGAATATTCCGTCAATCTAGGAGCAAACTGGAAAGGCTTCGACCTGTCTTTGCAGGGACAAGGTGTTTCGGGTAAGAAATGGTATACAAACGAGTGGGGAATTTATCCGTTCCGTCAGGGATCTGCTCCGACACGTGAATATATAGAAGGCATGTGGACGGAAGAAAATCCGTATAATGCTGAATATCCGCGTCTGTATTTTGATAATTTGGGCGGTAATAAGAATACCAGACCAAACACTTATATGTTGCAGAATGCTTCTTATTTCCGTTTGAAGAATTTGACGTTCGGTTATACTTTGCCTAAATCTGTTACGGATAAAGTAAAGATGTCGAGAGTAAGAGTTTATTTCTCAGGGGATAACTTATTGACGTTTACGAAATTCTATGGGTTGGATCCGGAGCGTGAAGGTGATGGACGTGCTGCTGTTTATCCACAGAATAGAATTTGTTCATTTGGTTTGAATGTTGAATTTTAAAAGTAGAATGCAATGAAAAAAATAGTAAATATTATATTGGCTTCGGCTTTGTTAGTGAGTTCTACTACTTCTTGTAGTGATTTTTTACAGAAAGATCCCCCTTCTTCACCTTCACAGTCTATTTTTTGGCAGAAAAAGAGTGATTTTCAATCTGCATTGGCAGGAAGTTTTTCTATGGTATATGAATGGCCGGGAGTCATGTCGCAAATTGTGGCTTGTTTTGATAATCTTACTGACAACTCCATTTGCCAGCATGACGAGGATACATACGGAAAGACTAAGACGATTGCTTTAGGTGATTTAGATCCGAATACTTCCGGGTATGTGACTTACATGTATAAGCATTGTTACCAAGGTATAGCTCGTGTTCATTTATTGATGGAAAATTTGGAAGCTTATCAAGGAACTGATATGTCTGCTGATGAGAAATCTTTTATGCTTGCGCAAGCGAAAGCATTGAGAGGATATTTTTATTCCTGGTTGTACCAGTGTTATCGGGAAGTTCCTTTGGTTACAGAGTCTTTGACAATGGATAACATGTATCAGGCAAAAGCTTCACGTGCTGATATTTATGCTCAGATAATGAATGATTTTGACGGAGCCATAGCTGCTTTGCCGGATAAACCTTATTCTGATGCCCAAATGTCCGGATATTTCTCTCCGGGTGCTTTGAAAGCACTTAAGGCTCGTCTCATGTTGGCTGAAGCCTACGATGATAAAGGAAATGCAGATCCTTCTAAAATGGGGGATATTGTTTCTTTGTTGGAATCAATCAATGGGTATAGTTTGGCGGATCGGATGCGTGATAACTTTATATCTTCCAAGCAGCTGGCTTCTCCTGAGATTATGTTCTCCGTTCGTTATTTGGCACCGAATATAACCCATAGTATGGACTTGTATTATGCAGCATGGACTACTTGCGGTGTGACTCGTGATTTAGTAGATGCATTTGAGTGTACAGATGGTCTGAAATGGGGTGAATCTCCGTTGACTGTCCCAGTCGATGAATCTTTACTGGCTACCGGAGAATTAGGAGATGCTAATAAAGCTGAAAGGACTAAATTGTTCCAAAATCGCGATCGTCGTTTGTATGAAACGGTTTGCCATAGTGGTGTAGCTGATTTCTCGATAGATGGACAAGATGGAGAGCCGGTAACAATTACCAATCAGATGCAAACAGGATTTGGAATGATGAAGTTGATTCAGCCGACAAAAGAAATGCCGAGTTATTCGACTATATCTGATGCGGATGTAATTATTTTACGTTATGCCGAGGTGTTGATGATGATTGCTGAAGCAGAAAATGAAGTAAACGGACCGACTCAGAAAGTATATGATGCGGTTAATCAGATCCGTGTTCGTTCCGGTCAACCTGAGTTACCTACCGGTTTGACTAAAGAGCAGATGCGTGAACGCATTCGTAATGAATGGCGTGTAGAATTTGTATTTGAAGGCCATCGTTACTTTCAACTAAAACGTTGGAAATTAATGGAAAAATTAGTGAATGGTGCAGCTGATCCTGCACTACCCACTTATATAAAGGTCTTTAAGCCTGCATTCTATTATTTCCCATTGCCACAGAGTGAAATTGATAAAGCTGGTGGTGTTCTGGTTCAAGATCCGAATTATATTTAATAATGTAGTTTAAAAAAAGGAATACCAGGGAGGTTTTTTTAGTTGATTTTCCTGGTATTTTCTTTGATAATTAAAGTTTTAGCCATTAAAAAGAAATGACTAAAAAAAACGTTCCTTTTTTTTAGTCATTTTTATTTTCTCGGAGTTGTTATTTTTTTTGGCTTAGAAAAGGATTTATCTTTCACATTTTTAGTACTTTTAGTGGCAATATCTATTTGAATGAACAAGACTGAAAAAATGACTAAAAAAAAGGAACGTTTTTTCTAGTCATTTTTATTTGGCAAATGGTATTGAGGCTTAATTAACAAACTGAAATACATATATATATGCATTAATAAGGGAATGCATTTAATCAGGGAGAATGGCTGTCGTTGGTGAGATTTTAGACTTGAAGAAGGGAAATCATAAAACTTTTGAGCTTTTATTCAAAAAGTACTATGTTTTTCTTTGTTATGAGGCACGTTCTTACATCACGGAAAAATATATAATAGAGGAGGTTGTCGGTGATGTATTTCGCTGGTTATGGGAAAACAGAGAGACATTGGTTATTACTTCCGTCAGGGCTTATTTAGTCAGGGCTGTTCATAATGCGTGCTTGTCATACCTTAGGCAAAATCAACCTGAATATGTGGAGTTGGATGATACTGTTGTAGAAAGGAGTACTTTGTTTTCTCTGGATGAATCTCCCCTCGATTACGTTCTTTCTAGGGAGTTGATAGAGCGGGTTGATAAAGCAGTGAAAGAACTACCTTCCCAGTATAAAAGGGTTTTTGAACTGAGCCGATATAAAAATTTGACCTATGCCGAGATTTCGGAAGAAATGGGTATTTCTATTAATACTGTAAAACTGTATCAGAAGAAGGCGTTAGCGCAACTTCGTTTGGTTCTAAAAGAATACTTATCGACTTCTTTGGATTAATCTGATTTGAACAGTTTTATAGATCTATATTTGAAAATATATATATTTATTTCGTTTATAAACTTTTTTATGGACGAAAAGATGCTGATTTGCAAAAAGTAAACAAAACTTTGTTGTGATAAAAGATAATCGGTTTATCAGTTGTCTTTATGTTAATGTAACAACAATAATAAATATTTATGAAAAAGATTTTTATACTTATTGTTTCGTTGGGATTGTTGTATCCTGACCGACCGTTTGCACAGAACAGTATTAAGCTGTATCCCTATCAAATGCCCCCGTCCCATCATCCCGATTATCAACGTCATCATGTGAAATCGCCGGATGCCTCTTTCTTTAATAACAAAATTCAGTTTATAGCCCTTCGTGATCTCTCCGGAGATTACAAGCAAAAGCTCGATCAATGGGTGGTGAAAGATAAACTAGGGGATATCCTGTGGGTTTCCTATCCGCTGGTTTTTCAGGATAATCTGAAAGAGGTCGTTGCCGAGATAAAGAGAAGAAACCTGTATCTGTTCGACCTTTGGGGATATATTCCCGGTTCTGGTCCTGGTGGGTACTGGACCCAGTTCGTTATCCCGGACGGCGTACTCGATCTTTTCGAGAAAGAACTGGGCGACCATTGGCTGGGCATGGATAACGGTGAACAGGATGGGCGTTATGTCGGTAGTTTTGCTCCCCGTATGTATCCTTTAGGGGCAGATCGCAAACAACAATATTTTAATTTCCAGCGGCATTTTCAGGAAATGGGCGATCAGTTGGGAAACAAAATGGCGACGCTTGTTTCTCTGAACTTCGGACATTATTTTCTGAAAGAAGGCGTTTATACCCTGATCGGAGCTGAAACGGCGCAGGGTTTGCCTAACTCACAGATCTATTATTCATTTATCCGTGGAGCCGGGAAACAGTATGGTGTAAACTGGTTCGGAAATGCTTCCGTATGGAATCGTTGGGGATGGAAATCGTACGATTCGAATGCGGAAGGTATCGATAATGATTACAATAGCGGAGGTCCGCTGAAGGGAACCTCTCTCGGATTGCTGAAACGGTTGATCTATACTCATTTGATGTACGATTGTGTGGCTGTCGGTTTTGAAGGGTCCATGCGGATAGATGATAAGAAGCTGAGTCCCATCGGAAAGATACAGCAGAGTGCGGTTAAATGGGTAGATAAATACGGTGATCCGGGTGTGATGTACACACCGGTAGCATTGATGACCGATTTCTTTTCCGGCTGGTCTTTCCCGCGTCATCTATATTCCAGACAGGCTTATAAAGTATGGGGGAATCTGCCGTATGAGTTGCCGGATTATCTGACGGACGGAATGCTTGATGTTTTGTATCCGGGTTATCAGGATGCTTCCTATTATAAAGATGAAAGAGGGTTTATCACTCCGAACCCTTACGGAGATATTGCTGACTGTCTGATGAGTGATGCCCCGCTGTGGGTATTGAAACAATATCCGGTATTGGTCATTGCCGATGAACTGCATCCGGGGCAGGAGATTAATGATAAACTGAATGCCTATATACACGCTGGTGGTCATCTGGTCATTACGGCTGGTTCATTGAAGAACATGCCGGATGGAATAGCCGGTATCCGTACCGGAGAAAAGACAAAGGTATGTACTGCACCGATTACATATAAAGGTGAGTCATTCAAGGAGCGTGCTCCTTACACATTAGCCGAATTAATCTATCCGGCTTCCGCTACTGTATTGCAAAAAAGTAATGAATTTCCGGCTGCCATCGAATTGAATGCAGGCAAAGGGAAAGTGACAGTTCTCGCTTCTCCGTATGGCGTTACAGAGCAACCGCAATGTGAATTGCCTGTAAAGGTGATGGAAGAAAAGCCGTTGGATAAACCTTATCCAATACTGAACCATACGAAAGCACTGATGGAAGATATTTTTACTTCTGTGCAACTGTTTGAAACCAATCCGGAGTTAAGTCTTGTGACCTGTACGAGAGGAAACGGCGAATATACGGTTCTGATCTCCAATGAGTCTTGGGAACCGAAAGAGTTTTCGATCGGAACAAAGGCGGGAAAAATAGTTTATATCAAAGAATTACCGACCGATTGCTCGGAGATGCAGGCAGTAGGCTATGCACCTAAGGTGATGCTGAACACATCGTTTGGTAAAAACACAGCCCATACGATAGCTGGTGGAAATGTCCGTATTTTCCGCGTCTGCCTGGATAATAAGGCAGACGTGACAGTTATGCCGGAAAGTACTCCAGTAGCGAATACGATCGGACGGGCGCTTGTACTGCGTAATATCCAGGATGTAAAGGAAGAAATCCTTTCACGCCCGACATTCTTCGAACATTATGACCGTGTCGTGATCGACTGGCGTTATCTGCATAACCGGGAAAAAGAGACTTTGAAACAGGAGGCCGGCTGGCTGGGACGGCAGAAACTGAAAATGACGGTCGACCTGACTTCGGGGCTGAACCTGTATCCGGATTTGAGAATTGTAAATAATGATCCTCCTTTCTATCAGAAGAGTATGGAGGCGATGAAAGGAGTTATCGATAAGATGGAAATACTAGGTGCTGACGAATTGTTGATTTCTACCCAGCGGACCATCGAAAATAATTATACGATGGAACAGTTTTATGCTTCGCTGAAAGAATCCTTCCAGGTATTATCTGATTATGCGGCAAAGAAAAATATCCGTTTGTTGCTGAGACAGTCTGTCGGCCGTACGCCTGATACGATAGAGGGGCTTCAGAAACTGGTCGGGGAGGTGAACCGCCCGAACTTTACATTAGCTCCGGCCCTGTCGTTGCTGTTGAATAACGAGGTCAGTCTGGATGCCGATTTGAATCGTCTGAAGCAGATGGAGATCAAAGAAATCCTCATTTCTGCACCGGAAAAGGATATTCATGATCAATTGTGGAATACCAATGCTCCGATATATAAATCCGATAAAGCAACACTTATCCGTAAAATACTGGCTGCATTCCCGCAGGTGGATTATATCATGGATGGTCTGTATGCTTCGCAGGATGAAGAGTATCTGGATGGGAAAGCGATGGACGAATTTGTTATTAAATAAACATCTATGTGGAAGAAGTTATTGATTACAGGATGTGTGACCTTCAGTTTGTTGAGTGGAGGTACATTATCCGCACAACCCAGTTGTGAGATAAAGGAGGAAGTTACCTCTGAACAGCTTGACAGGACCCAAAAGGAACTGGTTGCTATGATGAAAGAGTTAAAGAACGACTCTTATTTTCAGACCGAACTGGACAAGGCTGCTGTTCAGTCGAGTCTATCCAAACGGATGGCAGCATATAAAGATCTGACAGTCCGCTTACTGTCTGTTTTGGAGATACAGGCTGAACTGGAATGGATGAAGCCGGAAGCTATTCAGGAGGCTTTAGGTATCATGAAAAAAAGTTCTGGATTTGATGCAGTATTGGCGGATAAACGTTTCGGTGAATTGAAGTCGTTGCTGGCTGGTGGTTTTGATGGTATTTATACCGGAGATGCTCAGGCTATCGACAAGGCAAATAAAACATTGACTTTAAAACGAAAGTTGATGCTGATGAGTCCGGATGTGAATGTCGACAAAATGTTGACGGTTAAGTTCGATCTGGGCGAAAGAGCTAATTTCGTTGGAGCGGGCAGTCTGGGGATTCAGCCGAACAACTGGTCGAACCTAAGTTCTGCCAGCCGTAAGAACTTTAAGGCTCAACTGGTTGAATTGTCGGGCTTGCAAAGTGGCGAATTGAGCGAGAAAGTACTTTATAAACCGGCTGTGGACGGTTCTTCCGTTACCGACTTGGTATTGAACTGGGACGGAAAACGTTTGATGTTTACCGCTTTGGATACGACAAGGAGATGGCAGGTACATGAATTGGATATCAACAACGGAGAGGCTAAGCAGGTTACCAATATCCCGGAACCGGATCTGGAGTTCTTCGATGGAACCTATCTGCCTGACGGACGTATGCTGGCGATCTCCAATATCGGTTATCAAGGCGTACCTTGTGTAAACGGTAGTGATGCGGTTGGTAATATGGTTCTGTATGACCCCAGTAACGGTTACCTGCGCCGTCTGACTTTCGATCAGGATGCGAATTGGCATCCGGTAGTGATGGCAAACGGAAAAGTAATGTATGTCCGTTGGGAGTATACCGACCTGACACATTATTTCTCTCGTATCGTGATGCACATGAATCCGGACGGAACCGAACAGAAGTCGCTGTATGGTAGCGGTTCCATGTTTCCGAACAGTATTTTCGATGTGCAGCCGTTACCGAAGCATACCAACCGTTTCGTCGGAGTTATCTCCGGTCATCATGGAGTGGCCCGTTCCGGTCGTCTGATGATTTTTGATCCGGCAAAGAGCCGTAAGGAAGAAAAAGGAATGATTCAGGAATTGCCTTTCCGTGGTCGTCCGATCATTCCGGAAGTAAAAGATGAACTGGTGAACGGCGTATGGCCGCAGTTTATTAAACCGTATCCGCTGACGGACGAAACTTTCTTGGTAACAGCCAAACTGTCTCCGTACAGTCGTTGGGGAATTTACCTGGTGGATATTTATGATAACCTAACATTGGTTGCTAATGCCGACGATGCCGGTATGATCTATTCTGTTCCGGTGAAAAGTACTCCTATACCTCCGGCAATCCCAGATCGTATCAAACCGAATGAAAAGGAAGCGACTGTCTTTATCCAGGATGTCTATGAAGGCGAAGGCTTAAGAGGCGTTCCGCGTGGAGAGATCAAGTCGTTCCGTGTGTATGCATACGAGTATGCGTATCGCCGGACATTATCCGATCATTATAACCACGGTATCCAGGCAGGATGGGATATCAAGCGTTTGCTGGGTACAGTTCCTGTGGAGAAAGACGGCTCTGCTATCTTTAAGATTCCAGCCAATACACCTGTTTCTTTGCAACCGTTGGATAAAAACGGACGTGCCGTACAATGGATGCGTAGCTGGCTGACCGGTATGCCGGGCGAAGTCGTTTCGTGTGTCGGTTGCCATGAAGACCAGAATACCATTCCTGTTCCGAAACGCGTGCAGGCTTCTACCCGTCAACCTCATGAATTGAAAATAGCGGAAGGCGGCGTTCGCCCTTATACTTTCGCTTATGAGATTCAACCCATTCTTGATCGTGCTTGTGTGGCTTGCCACGATGGAAGCAAACCGGAACGTCCGAACTTCAAGGATACGACATCCGTAGGTATTACCGACTGGAGCGGTACACGTTATTTCCAGAAGAGTTATCTGGCTTTCCATCCGTATGTGAACCGCCAAGGGCCGGAAGCGGATATGTATGTCATGAGCCCGTATGAGTACCATGCTTCTACCAGTGAGATTGTTCGTATGTTGGAACGTGGACATCATAATGTGAAGCTGACCGACAACGAATGGGAGCATCTGGTTATGTGGATTGATATGAATGCACCGGGCCGTGGTACATTCGATGCAGATCTGTTGAATGGTTACGACCAATATACACGTCGTAAGGAGCTGGCTGATAAATATGGCAATGCCGGTGTGGATTGGCGTAAAGAGTTGGCCGATTATGCTTCTTATCTGAAAGGTAAAGGAGAAATTTGTCCGGCAATGCCGGAAAAGGTGACTTCGGCAAAACATAAAGCGGTAAAGATGAAAAGATGGCCGTTGACGGCTGAAGATATTCAGAATCTGTTATCAAAGGAAACAGGACTTCGGAAAGATGTGGAAGTGGCTGATGGTGTAAAGATCACTTTCGTACGTGTACCGGCAGGCAAGTTTGTAATGGGAACGAATGATGCTTATCCGGATCAAGCCCCTGCATTCAAGGCCGAAGTAAAAAAGGGTTTCTGGATGTCGGAAAAAGAGTTGACCAACGAACAGTATAATGCGTTGGTTCCGGAGCATGACAGTCGTATCTATGCACAGTTCTGGAAGGATCATACAACTCCCGGTTATCCGGCCAATAAACCGAACCAGCCGGTTATCCGTGTCAGCTATGAAGAAGCTATGAAGTATTGCGATATACTTTCGGAAAAGACCGGATTGAAGGTGACGCTTCCGACAGAAGTGCAGTGGGAGTGGGCCTGTCGTGGTGGTAGCGACCAGCCGTTTTGGTATGGTGCGATGGATGCCAACTTTGGCTCGTATGAAAACCTAGCGGATGTCCAGTTGGAAAAAATGGCGGTAACAGGTATCGATCCGCAGCCGATGGCAAAGGATAATCCCTGGTTCCCGTATTACAATTATCTGCCGAAAGTTGAGACGGTCAATGACGGTATGATGATACCGTCCGATGGATATAACTACAGGCCGAACCCGTTCGGGCTGATCAACATGCATGGTAACCTGCAGGAATGGACTCGTTCACTGTATGCTCCTTATCCTTACAGTGAAAAAGCCCAGGCGACAGCTGATACCCGTCAGGTCGTGGCCCGTGGCGGTTCATGGATAGACCGTCCGAAAGATGCTACAGCAACTGCCCGCCGTGTTTATCTGCCCTGGCAGCGTGTCAATAATGTGGGGCTTCGCCTGATCATTGAGGATTGACTTGGGTGAAATATGTATCATAAAATATGTAATTGGAAACTCTAAAAGAATGAAGTGTTTGATTAAACATATTGTCTTATTGTCAATTATTGGATTTCTATTAGCTTGTACTCAACAATTTCGCTCTGATTCTTGAAATCGGATACTTTTAAGCGGGAATTGTGGGGTACAGTTGGATACAGCAGCAACAGGGATTATTTCTGGTTGGTTGTCCCGATTCTTTATTCCTGCCATGTACTACCGGTTATGAAAGAAAGGGTATTTATAATACAGATACGGTCAGACTACAGCTCTTTCTAAAGAGTATGTGTTTGAAGAAATAGCACTGTACACAAGACTGTATGTATACCGGAGGAGTGGAGAGGTACATGTATCCGTTTGATAATGGAACGGACTAAGCCAACGACCGTTTGGATTGATGGGAAAGAGGTTGGAACTAATAGTAATATTTCTACAGCCCAACAATATGAGTTGTCTTCTTATTTATCTCCCGGATCTCATGATATTGCTATTATAGTGGATAATGGGAAACAGGCTGTTCCGGAAAAAGTGTATGGATCTTCTCATGCCTATTCCAGTTCCACACAGACAAACTGGAATGGGATTATTGGTGACTTTTTTCATAAAATACATTCTTTTTCAAGCCGATATCTCATAACAAGTCAATCTTGCAGGATATCGGCTTTTTATATTCGGTCACGGAACAAATCTACGATCAAACGGATTTCCTATGTTCTTTTCGGCATTCAGTCGGAAACTGTACTTTTGTCTACCGGATCTTTTTGGGGCTTTCTACCCGTCCTTATCCCTGTTGTTTTCTCCATACACATGAGATTTTTGGTTTGTACTTTTTCTTCTAGAATCCGCGACTTTGGAGCGGATTCCCCCGCCCCTCTGGGCGGGCAAGTTGGTTCTTGTCGGACAAAAGACTTTTTGTCGGACAAGGACACAACTTGCTCTGTTCGCTTGAACAGAGAATCCTCATAAATTCGGATTGCCATGCAACGTTTACACAAAAAGAGGTTTTTTCTGATCAAATTTTGTTTCAATACCCGCTTTTAAAGAGAAGTATAACCGCTTGGTTATCTGTTAGTATCCGGACATCTGGTGACATCTGATGACATCTGATGTCACCAAAGCCGGATTTGGCGGCATCTGCCATACTTTTGCAACGGGATATAAAAACGGTGTCATGCCCGGTCACCGGAATATCCCCATGTCGGCGCTCCGACAGTTCCTGCTATTGACATTCCATCATGATGTTATGTCAATATGTCAAGAGGAAAATGGAAGATCGTATTGCAAGTATGAGAGTTTCTCATGACAAGCTCCGGAAATGTCGGGACCCCGTGAAAATGGTACGGTACCGGCAGACAGCCTTCCTGCATTCTTCCGGCACGGCTTTGGACCGGCGGGGCGGGAATGTTTTCGAGATGACATGACAGTTTCATGATATGGGAAACCATCGGTACAAGGAGCCGGCGTGATTAAAAAAGGACGGGACAACAAAACGATTATTAACCAATCATTCGGAAGCCTATGAGCAAACGATGTGTCTTTGTCGCCATGAGCAGTCAGAAAGGCGGCGTGGGCAAGTCCACCATGACGGTGCTTCTTGCCGGTTATTTTCATTACGTAATGGGATATAATGTCGCGGTCGTGGACTGTGACTATCCCCAGTTCAGTATCAAGGCGCTGCGCAGTCGGGATACCCAAAATGTGGAAAAGAACGTGAATCTCCAGCGTATGTTGTGCGGACAGTTCGACCGGACGGGCAAAAAGGCGTATCCTGTCCTTACCAGCGTTCCGGGCAAGGAACTGAAGACGGCACTTCCCTTGACAGGTGGGTGTGACATTCTCTTTTTTGATCTTCCGGGAACGGTGAACTCGCCTGGAGTCATTAAGACGATTGTCAATATGGACTATGTGTTCACCCCGATCATACAGGACCGTATGGTGATGCAAAGCAGCCTTTCCTTCTTATTGGCCCTGAAAGACTTCATACAGCAGAATCCGGACATGCCCTTGAAGGAAATCCGTATGTTCTGGAACCGGATGGACGGGCGTGTATCCAAAAGGCTGTCCTATCAGTACGGACTTCTTTTCAAGGAACTGGGATTGAAGGCTCTCGATACGGTCATACCGGATATGGAGCGCTATGGCAGGGAAACCTCCCCCGAGGAGCGGATCCTTTTCAGAAGTACGCTTTTCCCTCCTTCCGGGAAATTGCTGAAAGGCAGCGGTCTTGATACGCTGGCCGGAGAGATAGAATGCATTATCCATCCTGACAGGCAAAAGGCATGAGAAGAAAGGAATTTATGAACGTGAATGAGGAACGCCTGAAAGAGATCATGGCGCACGAGACCGATGCCGACGGATGTCCGAAGACGCATCCGGACGGGATAGAGAAAGAGGAAGACAGGGGAAAGGAAGGGAAGGAGTCTGTATCCATACCCGATGGCAGGACAGAAAAGCCGACCGTTTTCCACAAGCCCGCTGTCCGGTCAGGGACCTCCCTTGCGGAAAGGATGAAGACATATCGTGCCGACTATCTCAGCCGCAGGGAGTACGTCCACCGCAAGCAGACCTATATCAGTTATGAGACCTACCGCAGACTGGCACGCATACTCCCCCTGCTCAGCGAGGGCATGACCGTACCGGCATTCCTTGACAATGTGCTCAACCGTCATCTGGACGAGCATGGGGATGTGCTTGACGAGATGGTCCGTACCGGTACACGGAACTCACGCTGACACGTGGAACGATGGGAATGACAGACGAAAAGACATGGGAACCTGTTCGTCCCGCCAATGGAGTGTGACAAAAAGAAAGGGGCGTCCAGCGGGTCTATACCCGGTCAGACACTCCTTGGTGTATATTTATTTTATGTACAGCCTATCTTAAAATCGGATTCGAGAGCAGTATCTTGTAATAGACCGTTCCGTTCACCTCCATGGGTGTCTTCGCCATCATGAACTGTACGCTTTTCCGCTCCACCTTCGCCTGCCGCATGAGCCTGTGCACGATAAACCCCGCAGAGAATCTTGCACATCTTTTGTCCTTCCATACGATGAACCCGTCATCATCGGTGGTACGGCAGATGTACCAGTCCCCCGTCTCGTCATCATGCGCAAAGCTTACCCGGCCTCCGCCAAGAACACCCAGTTCAATTGACATCATCTTTGATAGATAGACAGTTCCCCTGCTGTCCAGATTGATGGTCCGCTTGCCCTTGTATGTGACTTCCTGCGGACGGGAATTCTCCTTGTTATATACGATAAGTGCCATAGTCCTTTCCTTTTATAATGGTGATAAATGACTTCCGTTCAGGATATCGCTCCTTCAATTACCAGCATCTGGCTCCTCCACGCAAAACTCCTATGCGAGCGCACCGCTTCCACTATGGCGCATACTTTCTGTGATATTGCCATAGCTGAGATGCCCATGCATTCCGCCAGTGCCTTGAAAGAGAAACTGGCCTCGTAGAACCGGAGCATGAACATCCGGTATTCGTCATAAGAGAATTTCTGCCGGATAAAGCGGAGTATGTCCCTTACCAGCCTCTCACATCCGTTCAGGTCGTCCGTGGAAAGAAACTCCGCCTCCTCACCGCATCTGAGGAAAAAATCGTCTTCAGGATGGGCATACCGGTTCTCTCTTTTTATCTTTACCAGAGCCGCTTTTTTGTAGCATCCGACAAAATACGCGTCATAATCCGTTATGTCCTTTCCGGGGACTAGCACCTGCTTCCTTACGAAAAGGTAGGTGTCATGGAAATTGTCC
>ULNS01000113.1_pt1 | contig 16153 bp, 35 predicted proteins | sample 1951981 | NCBI WGS metagenome assembly ULNS01 (sample SAMEA4835583, study PRJEB28245) | human gut metagenome | biome: gut microbiome; material: fecal sample | place: Denmark | collected 2008
CAAATTCATATATGAGCTCTTTTAATCCTTTTAATAATGCTTGTCTCGCCTCATATGGTATTGGCAATAATTTAGCATCTATTTTTCCTGCCGTATCATTTGTTCTTGCTACTCCATTAACTTTTAAGTTCTCTATTAGTGCAAGTAAATCCTCTGCTCCATATCCATTAATAAGCCATATAATTTCTTTTAAATCTTCTACTGTATTTACAAAATTACTATTTATTAAATCATAGGCATCTATCAACGGTTTTATTGGCTCCAAATCCGTCATTTTTTCTTCATTGTTTTCTATTTCTATAAATGGTACTTTCCCCCAACTATGTCTTTCTATCTTTTTCAAGTTGTTTAATGCACTATCGTATATTTCTCTATACCAATGGCATTCTGGTCTTTCTCTAGTCACATCTTCTAAATATACTGTCGTATCACCGACTTTAGTTTCAATAAAATACCTTACTTCATTTTCATCCCAATATTCAACATAAATTCTATCTTCTGCTTTTTCTCCAGTTAAATCCTGTATAGTATAAAAGTGTAAAAAACCTATTAAATACGTTTGAGTTTCATTATCATAAATTGGTATACATTCTTCTGATGGATACTTTTCAAATACTAATTTTCCATTTCTATAATTAGGATGCAACCATGCTCTTCCCTTATTGCTTGCTTCTTTCAATCTGTTTTTTAGAAGTTTTTCAAAATCGGCACCTAAAATATTCCACACCATATTAGTAAGCTTGTTTTCAGCCTTTTTTACTGTATCACCTTTTTTTATATCAGTTGGACTATTATATGTTATAGTTATCGGCTTTCCACATACATATGCTTTCTTTTGATTTACTTGTTTCCAATAAAAGCCATGAGGTATGTGTTCATTTGACTTGTTTTCATTTTTTATTTTCTTGGTATTTCCAGTCTTTTGGTCAAACACTGTATAACTATTTAAATCTTTCTTTAAAATATCGTTTTTATCTCTAAAATATCTTTCGCCTTCAAGCATCTTTTTCTTTATATCCGACATATTAAATTGAGTTATTAATTCTTTTATTATCCTACTTTCTATTGCCATTAATTGCCTCCTAATTTCTTAAATATAAATCATCACTGCCATAACGGAGTGCGTCTATATAATGATTGTTTTTATCTTCTGGTATATTTAATGGATTGTCTTGCTTGTCTGTTTTCCATTTGTATAGCCCTAATTCATTTATCAAACCTTTACATTTAGGGTCGACTATTATTTCAAATCCTTTTAACCATTTAATTCCATGCAATATACTATCTGGTCCTTTTTGTGCTGGGATTGCATTTATCCCTAAATTGTTTAATTCTGCTATACTTTTAGGTTCTGCTGCATCAGCTTTTATCAATGCGTATGGTTCTATTCTTCTTTTTAATTCATTTGCTAACATTTCATTTGTTAATTCTGTAGCTCCAAATTCATCAAAAACTACAATTCTTTTTGCTTTTAAATCTACATTGAACTGTAAAAAAGCAGAAGGGTCTGAACTATATCCAAAGTCCAAACCTCTTCTAATTAACTCAAATGTATTTTTATATTTCTCTGTATCTTCTATATGCCAGTTTCTAAATATTAAACCTTTGCTTACACCCGGCATTCCTAATCCAGATGTTTTATAATCTTCATAGTCTTCTTTCTTCTTTTTTTCATATCTTGCATAATCTTTAATATCTAAAAACTCATTTATCTTATAATTTGTTATCATTAATAGTTGGCTTACTTTTTCTTTTACCATTTTACCTTGATATTCAAATTCTTGTTCATCTTCAACTATTAATTCTTGTTTTCCTTTTTCTATTAGTGTTTGTTCATTTGGTGTTAGTTTGCTTGTTAGTTCTTTTACAATGAAATGTTGTTCATTCCAAGGATTAAAACTTGCAACAGTTTGATTAAAATATCCTGCTGGCATTTTACCTCTTATAGACATTTTTACTTTATCGTAAGTATCTTTTTTATCTATTTCAAAGGCCTCTTCAAACCAACCGCCAACACAAAACTAGATCGGGATCATCTATTGTTATTGAAGCTAACTTCTCCCAGTCATCTAACCCTCTGAAAAATATTTTTTGTCCTGTGTATTTATTTACTGCTAATAGTGGATTTGTTGTAAATTTCCATTCGTCATAAACTTTTAGCTTTTTGGATGCCCAAACTAAATCTGCATATACACTATCTTTTATTGTTAATGCAGTATCTCTCATTGCTAGTAAACAAGCTCTTGGATACTGTTTTAATAGTTTCATCCACCTTAAAGCTATCGTTTTTGATTTCTTACTACCTTTTGAACCCATTATTATAGCTTCATCGCCTTTAAAGTTCCAAAGTGTTGCATATCCTTTTCCAACTAGTTCTTGCAAACTAATTTTTTCTTTATTCGCTAACATCATCTATCAACTCTACTCGTACAGCATTTTTCATATTTACATTTATGTCATTAAACATTCCTAGATGTTTTCCTAATAGTTCTAATGCTTTTACCTTATCATTGGTTTTAAATTCTATCGTTTGTTCTTGAATATGCTCAATAGGTACTTCATTATCTTGCCTTTCCATATTTATGTTTATTTTCATTGCACCTGCTTTTTGTAATACCTTTACACTTGATATTGCTCTAATTGTTTCTTCATCAATATCTTTTACAGTTTTTAATGTTCCATTGTTGTTATATATGTTTTTTATATTAAAAAATGCTATGTTGGCTAGCTCTTTTATTACCATGTCTTGCGTTACTTCTGTTCGTTCTTCTATCTCTTGTTGCTTTTCTGATATGTATTCTTGAACCTTAACATTTCTTAACATTCTGCTTGATGCTGCATTAGCTGTTTCATCTTTTTTACATCTTGGATAAGCAACCTTATATGCTCTTGTTGCATTAAGGTCTATTAAATACTCATCACAAAATCTTTTTTGTGCATCTGTCATATAAGATTACCTCTCTTTCTATTTATTTAAAATACTTATCTACTATTTCGTGAATAATATCATAAGAATTTGATACTATATCTGCTACATCTTCTTCAGAATATTCTTGCTCGCTGTGAGTTATATAATTATCTATATAACAATGGGTTAGTTCGTGAATTAGAGTAGACTTTTTTCTTTCCTCAGGCAAATCCTTATCTATATAAATCTGCATGATATCACAATATGTAATTCCATAATATCTTGTACTTAAAGATTTTATATTTTCTTCTTCATTTGCTTTTCTTTGATTTTGAATGCTCTTAATTTCACTTTGTGGCTTTTCTTCTATACTCCAAGTCCTGTTGTTTATTTTGAATTTCATATCTTTTTTCTTCCTTCTCACATTGTTTGTTATACCTGCACTGCTCACACTTATATTTCATGCAATTTTTATAATTAATCTTTTCTTTCATAGTACGCACACTTTGTTATGACTACGTCATTTAAGGCGGATATTCTTATCTCGCATAGATCTTTATCTTTGTTTTTACAGTTCTTACAATTTTCTTTTACATATTTCTCATATCTTTCTTCGTTAGTCATAACAACACCTCTTTCGTTAATTTATAAAGCACTATAAAATGATGTAACTGCACATCACTTTGTACTATTTTATAGAAAACTAAAGCCTCGTATTAACATAGTAATACAAAGCTTTTCAAAAGATCCTTCTTTTTCCAATGCACATTTCTATTTATATACCTCTAACATGCAAAAAGGTTAAGGCTTAACTAGAATTGCCTTACATTTTATATGAATTACCAAAGGATAAATAAGGATTTTGGAATTATTTATATTAATTTATCTAGTATCCGTTAATAACTAATTTTCAACTATTTTCCAATCTTCTGCCAACATATCAGCTTGACTTGCTAACCAACCTAATTGAACTCCTGATGTTCCAACAAATGCTATTGCTTTATTTCCTATTGCATCATGCTCTGCATTTACTATTTCATTGTTAGCATTTTTATAACTGATATTGGTTGCTAATTCTATGTATTGATTTTTTCCATTCCAGCCTTTTCTTTGAACTCTTTTTCCTCTTTTTAGACTAGATATTGCCTCTCCAAATGTAAATGTTTGTATGTTTAATTTTGATTCATCTATATCATCACATATAACCCAATTATCTGCTACTATATTATCTAAATCTACAAATATGTCATCTGTTTCTAGGAATGGTATTACACTTCCATCTTTGCAATGCATTGTTATTGTGTCATTTTCTTTTATCCAATAACCTCTCCAATGTTCTCTTTTTATTTTATATCCTTGTTTTAATGCTTCATATGCTTTTTTAAATTCCATTTATTTTTTCTCCTTTTTAGCAAAATAATAGAGCCTATCGTTTGATAAGCTCTTGTTATTACATATACCCTTTTATGTCAGCCTTTACGACTCTCAAAAAGTGTGTATAATCTCCATAATTTTTCTCTTTACTACTTTTAATTATATCTAAGTATTTTTCAGGTTCATTCTTTATTAATTGTGCTACGTGAACCATTTCACTTAGTTCTATTATTATCTCTAATTCAATTCTTTTCTCTTTGGCATTTCTTATTGTATCAAAATCTTCATTTTGGTATAAATTAAGCAGTTTCTTATAAATTTCTATGTTATTGTCATCACCAATGTGTACTATTCTCATATATAACCCCCCTTTCTCAGAGATATTATATATGATCTATTTTGCAAATGTTGTCGAAAAATGTCAAAAGGGCCAACTTTTCGTTAGCTCTTTTCTGTTTATATAGTCTTACCTATCTATCCACGATACAATTATAACACGTTTTTTTGACAAAAAAGTCTCATTTTTGTCTCACTTTTGGCTCACTTTTTTTATTTCTTTATGTACTGCATATACAAGCTCGCTATGTCTACGCTTATATGTTCCTTCTGACATACCTTCATTTATGATGTCCCACTTATCTTGTCCTAGTTGATATTGATGTTTAAATATGTATTTTGCATTCTTGCTGATTAGCTCTATTGCTTGATTCACAATCTTTATTTCTTTTGATGCTTCCTTAATATTTGAATCTTCTTGTAGCTTAATAACACTGTCTAATACTCTATCTGATGTTGAGTATGGAGCTTTTGGCATTCCATCTACATCTACAGCACATAAACTCATTATATCATCTCTTATATTCATCAACTTAATTTGATTGTAATTATATCTCTTTAAGCAACCTTTTGCTTCTTTGTATTCTTCTTTACTAAGTTTCATTAGTACCTCCTACAATTTATTATATCTTTACATTTTCTGGATGCACTGTGAGTTTTGGTGGTTCAATCTGCTGTTTTAGTACTCCTAGTTGATACAGACTGAACGTTTCCTTGTATCCGTACTTTTTATTTTGATATAAAAACGTTGTTGCATTGTTTCTTTTTACAAATTCATATTCTTGTTTATTCTTTATTACTACTTTTGGTATCTTCATATGTTTTCCTCTTTCTTTTTCAAATTCAATACATTTTGTACTTGTTTTTGAGAACTTCACTTAATTTTTTATATAAACTTTACTGTTATTTGTTTATTTTGTAATTTATAATAATTCTTGTAATGTTTTTATTCTTTCATCAGTTCTAATCTCTAAACACCATAATACAGTTTCTTCTTCTTTAGTTTTTGATTTTTCTCTTCGTTTAGATATATCTTCTAATTTACCTTTCCATTTTTCTATTTCATCTTTTATTTTTTGCTTTGATATATAATTCTTATCTACTATATTTTTATTTTTTTCTTGTATATCTCTAACTTTTTCGTATGTTATTTTAGATTTTTTTAATTCTTCATTCTCTTTTAATACTCTTTTATAAGCTGATAAAATATGCTCTATTGCATTTATAACATCTGCACATTTTTCGTCATATCCTAACTCTTTAAACAATTCATCTGCTGTTTGCACTATGTATCACTCCTCTCTCAATTAATTGTTTCGCCTATGTAATCAGCATAAACATAACCTTTTCTTCTTACATTTTTGCAAAAAGCATTTATTCCGTCTGTTTCAATTATGTTTAAATAATATTCTATTAATTTTTGAGTTTCTGGATGAAATATTCTTTCTTTTTTACATTTATTATAATATTTTAATGGTTCACTATATGCCTTGTCATAATCCACTTTTTGCTTTGAATATACTATTCCAGCCCCTAACCAATCACATATCATCTCAATTACATAATCATACGGAATTTTACAAGGTGTATTTTTATAAGTACCTATATTATCAATCCAATATTCCCAATGATGTGGGTTATGTCCTTTATGATGTTGCCATGCTAGACTATATTCTTTTTCTTTCTTTTCTGCATCAATTGGACTACTTGTTCCTTGAAAATATTTTGCACTGCTAAAAAATTCAGTTATTCCATACTTGCTCAAATCATGCATTAATCCTCTTTTATATTTCCCACATTTAAAGCAAAATTTCATAACATAAAATTTGTGCTTTGTTATGGTTTTAAAATGTTTTATATATTTTTCTATATTACTCATATCTTATTTACTCCTTTACTACCAAATTTGCTTTGTCTAGCTTATACATTATTTCACTTAATTTTTGATATGGTTTTTTGGATATAAAAATTGCTTTTATTCTACTTGTTATTACTGGTAATTCTGGCCTTATTATTTTTCTGTCATGAACACATACATAAACACATTTGTTTTTTGCTATAAAATACTTATATGTATTACCATCTAATTCAAATCCAAACTTTTCAAGTTCTTTTAAATCTACATCATCTCTTATTTTTAACATATCTATTTACTCCTTCCACGTTTCTTTCCAAATTTTTGTCTTCTTCTTTCTTCTCTATTTCTTGGTTTTGGATTTTCAGCTTCATATAATGCTTGTAATTTTAATCTTTGTTCTTCAGTTAATTTTATATCTGTGTATTCCATATATCTTATTTACTCCTCTTTTCTTGACTGTCTATTACATATATGTTATTATATTTTTGGAGATGTGATGAAATTGGTAGACATACCAGCTTACCAAGCTGGCGGATATTATCCATGCGGGTTCGAATCCCGTCATCTCCACTGAGCACCTACTTTGTAGGTGTTCTGTTTTATTTTTTTAAATATCTATATCACTTATTCCTAAATAGTCAAGCATATCTGTATAACATTCTTTACACATATTGCATAATTTTCGTGAAGAGTTTCCATTTTTTGCGACTGAAACAGTTATTCTGTCTAATGTAAAATTTCCACATCTTACACAAAATTTTTTATTGTTACTTTGTATATTAAACATAAATTGCTCAAATTCTTTTTTGTTCATGTTCTTTACATCTTCAAAATTCATCTTCTCCTCCTATTGTTGCAGAGCATCTATAAGCTCTATCTGTTGCTCTACTTTATTTTGTAATTCATTAACCTTTTTCTGTTTATTATCAGAATCTATCATTTCAGCTGCAATAAAATATATGATAATGCATAATGCTATTAATGTCATACATATGTAATATGTGATATTTTCAATCGTTTTTCTATAATCCATTGTTTAACTCCTCCAATTCTACTATTACCTTACTATTATTCGAATATTTAAAACCGTCTGTAAAATTAGTTACTATTTTTCTATTATCGTCTTGTAGTACTCCTGCTTGTACTAATGCATCTAATATAAACTTTTTAGCAAAGCAAATATTGTCTAAGTCTCTTCTTTTATTCTCTTCTATCCATGTAAAATGACCAATTACGGGCTTGTCTATTTTGATATTTCCTAATTGCTGTTTTATGCAATTAATTATGTATTGCTGTTCTTTCTTTTTTGCTTCAGCTCCTGCATACTTGTTCGTTCTGTTATATTTTGTATATTCGTTTAGCCCCATAAGCCTTTTATTAACTTCAAATTTATATCTCATCTTTTATCTCCAATTCTTCAGTTAAATACTGATATGTATATTTAGGATTATTTTTTCTTTGTTCTAGTTCTTTTAGATTTTTCAATGCTTGTATTAAATCTTTTTCTATAAACTTGTTTTTATATTTATCAATAAAAGTATTTTTCAATGATACCACTACATCTATTTCATCTTTGACTTTTCTTCTTTCTGCCCTTACATATTTCAGTTGTTTTACTATTTTGCACGACTTAATTGCATCCACACTGTGATTTTCTATATAATGTAACAACTCATCTTGTTTAATATCCCAAATACTTTGTTGATTTCTTAATTCTGATAGTCTTTTATCTATATCTTGAAAGAGTGTTAATGTGTATTTTAAAATATCTTCTATTTCCATAGTCTCTCCTGTTTATCTAACTCTAATTTAATCTGTTTTCCTTCGGAACCCGTGACATACTTGCACTTCTTAACTCCCCTAAAATATGGATTTTCAAGGAGCTGGCACCCTAGACACCAGTTTTTTTCTAATGCTTTTGCACAAATACCGTTCTAATTGTGGATAATTCATAAGCTAGCCTCTAACTACTCTTACATATTTTTTATTTTTGCTTTTACAGATTAAATATGTTGTATAACCATCTATTAAGTACCCTTCTTTATTTATTACAATTGGTTGCTCAAATTTGCCTGTAATTAAATAATATGAAATCTTATAATTCATTTTTTCTTCTCTTGGCGGATGCTCTATAAAACTATCTTTTATTTTTATATTACTCAATTTTTTTATCATAACTACCTCCTAATAAATTCTTGAAATATGATTCATGTTCAAGGCTTCAAATCCCTTTAGCGTTCTTTCGTAAACAGCTACTGTCTTGCCCGTATACTCACATTTCTTTTTATCTATCGCTTTAACCATTCCCATATTTTCTAATTCTGACAAACGTGGAGCGGTATAATTTCTTTCTGTGCTTGGAATAAACCCTAAGTCAAATAACTCCACAGCCAACTCTTTAGCCGTCTTAGGCTTGTCCAATCTATTCAAAATCTGTATGTATCTTATTTTTGTTTTATCTTGTATGTCATCGAAACTCATTTGTCTTGTAGTTTGTGTTATTGTACTCATTTGTTTCACTCCTTCCGTTACAAACCTAATTCTTTTAAGGTGTATTTCTTGTTTGTTTCCATTCCTTTATACATGCTGTTATCTGTTATGTATGGAAAAACTAGTTTATCATTGTCCTCACAAACTATTCTTATATAGGGATTTATTTCCGTTATTTCTTTTTTCTTTTGTATAAATTGTATTCTTTTTCTGAATGGTCTAATTACATCTGTTAAATATTTCTTTTCTGTTTCATCTAGTATTTCTTCTTTTCTCTCGAAAATTGTATTGTATTTTCCTGGTCTTTCTATTTTAATTATGTCATACTCTTCGTCACCGTTTGCATCTTTCAAATCCTCTGTGTAATATGTTAATGATACAAAGTGATTGCTTCCATATAGTTTATTTTCAAACACCATCTTCTTTAGTCCATTTCTTTGTGTAACTATATCTCCATCTTTTAAGTCTGATTTTGTGAATTTCCATTCTACAAATTCATCTTCTCCCATCCACCAAAATTCGTTTTTTTTAAGTGAACTACATTTATAGTCTATATCACTAACTTCCTCTATTCTTACAATCTCTCCAATATCAAACTCATGTCCATGTCTTTTGGCTATTACTTTAACTTTATCTCCAACCTTAAATTTCATTTATTTTTCCTCCTCTTCTAATCTTTTAATCTCCTATCTGTTTTATAAAGTTACTTTGCAATTTTAATAATTGCTCTTTCATATTTTCTGGCAATAATCTTTGTTCTCTTTGTCTTTCCGTTATTATCTCGTATTGCTTTAAGAATTGCCCTTTTGTCACAGTATTTACTGTTGCTATATCCGTTCTAGCTAATTCTTTTACTTGTCTTACATTTCCAAAGAACTTCTTTACTTCTGGACTTGCTTTATCAAACTCTTCTTCTGTCATATATCCACCACTACAAATCATTGAATATGCTTCATTCCAAGCTTCTATTGCAGTATTTTGACTGCTTGGGTTTATCATCTCTATTGCATTTTTTCTTATGTCGTGTATCGTTGGAGGATATGGACTTTCTATTATTGTTTTCTTTACTGCTTGCAAAACTAACTTATAATCTAAATCCCCTAGACATTCATACCAAGTATTTAACATTAGCTCTTTTTGTTTTTGTGATTTGTTTGATATAGCTTCATAGTTACCAGCTAAAAGAGTTATTATTTGCACCATTTCTGTCCTGCTCATCTTTTTCTTTTGCCTCCTTCCATAAATCCACAAAACCGTCTATTTTGTCTCTTTTTTTGTTATTATATTTTCCCTCTAGTATGGAAACTGCTTTATCTGGTCTTATAATAAAGTCAAAGTCTGCTTTCCAGTTTCTATCGTTGTCTCCTATAAGAAAATCACTAGTATTTGCTATTATGCAAACATCTATAAATTGCTTTTCTGTTAATTCTTTTAAAAGCTTATTTATGGCTGTTTTTCGTTTTGAAGTGAGCTTTTGAACTCGCGGAAGGTTTGGACAATAGGAATTGTAAATTCCTATAATATTATTATATTTATCTTTTACTTCTACTTTTTCATCTTCATTTACATCTACTTTAACATCATCATCTACATCTTCATTTACATTATCAGTTATTCTTGTTATGCCGTGTTATATCATTTATAACATTGTTATTTTTGTTATCTTCTGTTATAACATTGCTACTTTTGCTATCTTCTACTATAACTTCGTTATTTTTGTTATTCCATCTATTTGCCATTCCCTTCTTGCCTGCTTCACTTCTTTTATTCTTTGTGCCTTCCCATTTATCTCTATCTCTGTCTAGTTGTGCTTTTATAAACGAGAAAGCCATCTTCAATGTACCTTCTAGTTTAGGTTCTTGTTTTGTTTTCTCGTATTGCATTATTGCTCTTATAAGTTGCCCTAATTCTTCATCTGTTAATAAATTAAATTGTTCTTCATAGTCTAAATACATTAGAAAACTAACTTTCTCCATATGTTTTCTCCTTTCGTTAAATTGCAAAGGACATAGAAACCTTATAAGAATTTTATAAGATTATTTCCATGCCCTCCTTTCTTTAAATTTCTGTATTATTAATTAAACATTTTTAATATTTCTTTTGTTATTAAGTCTTTTGCCTCTTCTTTCGACATGTTATTTAAATCAAACTTTTGTATTTTAACTTTGTCAGTATCTAATATTGTCTCAGCTCGTTTTTCTTCCTCGTCTTCTAGTCCTAATTCAACTACTTGTTGTAGAACTTTTTGGGATATTCCTTCTTTTTTTAATGTTTTTATATAGCAAACCAGCCCTGCTAAAATCTCATCTGTCTTTCCTTCTATCTTTGTATATTCTTCTGTTATTTCTGCTCTAAAACTCATTTTTATTTTCTCCTTTTTATAAATAATTCTTGCCATACCTCTGTATAAAATCTTCTTTTGTTTTGTTATAATGTTCTTGCCAAGCCTTTTGAGCTATTATTTTTAACCATTCCCATTTCTTAGGGTTAAGATGAATTGAATCATTGCTTGTTCTATGCATGCCAGGTGTAATGAATATTACTAATCCATCTTCAATAGACTTATCTCTATTACTTGTCCTGCCTTCAAAAACTTCATGTCTTTCTAATCCGCTCATACCTTTCCGTTGAATACAACGGATTGGTTGGCATTATACTAAACTCTTTCATCTATCCACCTTAACCTTTCAATTTCATTTGGTGTTAATGTGCATATTCCTAACTGTTGTGCTTCTTGTATTACACCATCCAAAAGCACTCTAAATTCGTTTTTGTCCATTTGAGAACTGCCTTCATATACTTTATATATCTTGAAATTTACACCGTTTATTTTGGTTTCTCGTTCAAATTCGTAATATTTAAAAAACTTTGATACATCAATATCAGCTCTTATTGTTACTAACATTGACTGCGAATAATCTTTAATCATCTTTAAATATGTATCTTCTTTTGACAATCGCATTTTGTTTGCAATTTCGTTAATTAAACTCCACATATATGCGTTTTGAGTTAAAGTCCTTTTTGTTTTATGCTCTTTCACTTCAAATAGCTTTTCTCTACTTTGGTTAAATAACCATTTGACAAGTGTCTCTGCTGTTCCTATCATAACTGCCTCCTAAAATGGCAAATTCTCATATTCTGTATTCATTTTTTCAATTTCAGATATCGTATCTAGGACTCCTTTTGTCTTTATAAAATCGGTCATTTTTTCAGTTTTTTGCATTAATCCTTTAAAATCTTCCCACATTTTTTTATAATCCATAATTAACTCCTTTCCATATGTTGGTGCATAAAAACATATTTTGAATTTTCTCCCATATTATTCAATAAAAACTCACTTGCTTGTTGTTTACTTAAATGACTATCTTTTGCTCTAAATTCATAAACATATTTGCAGTCTTGTTGTTTTTCTTTTATTCTTTCTTTTATTTCATCTTCGTCATAATTTCCCTCGATAAGATATAAATCATAATTCTTAGCACTTATTCCTTCTACTGTTCTTGTATCTGTCATATAAATCACTTTATAATCATCAAATAATACTCTGTAACCGCATTGTGGCACGTCATGATATAATTTGATTGGTACAATTTTAAATAGCTTATAATCGTATCTCGTGCCAATTTGAAGTACATCTATGTTCTTCCTTAAAACTCCACATTCCAATAGTGGTTGCAACAACCATTCGCAACAAGCAAATCTCAACGTTGGTCTTTCTTGTGCTAATTTTCTAATTGTTTCTTTTTTGAAGTGATCTGAATGTATGTGGGTGAGAAGTACTATTTTCAATTGTTTATAATACTTCTCTAATCTTTTAAAAGTCACTCCACAATCTATTAAAATTATGTCTCTTATTATCGTTGCATTTCCTGTACTGCAACTAGATATAATTTTATAGTTCATTCATTGATACCTCTCTTGTATTCTCTGTTTGTTCTATAACATCAGCTTGTACTTCAATTGGTTCTTGTTGAGGAATCTCTTGTTGCATTTCCTCTGCTTCATACATTCCTGCTAAATCTTCGACAAATGTCTCTCTTAAAGCTCTTACTTTTGCAACTTTTTCAAGCATTGTTGCACTTTTGGTACTCCAATTTGAATTTAATTGTCCATCATTTTTTCTTTGTGCAACCTCATTAAAACTTACACTTGAATATGTAGGGTGTGACCAATCTTTTCTAAAAACTCTAGCCCAGCCACCAACAAGCTGTTCATTTCCTAGTCTGAATGTTCCTTGTCTTTCTTCTATAGTTCCATCTTCTTTTTGAACTATAATTCCACATTCCATTCCATCATAATTTGGATTTAAAACAGCCCTTTTCAATATTGCATCTTTTCCAACAACTAATTGAGCTGGTGTTCCTGCTTTATACTTGATCAAATATGCTTCTCTTAAGAATGGATTTAATTTTCTAACCTTGCAAAGTTCTGTAAATAACTTAAACTCTTGATTTGTAATGGGAACATCAGTTCCAACTATATATTCTTGTACTATTTTTTTACTTAATTTTATTTCTTGTCCTTCCACTTCAAATTTAACTACTAAATCTTGTGTCTTATCTTGAACTTCATTACTCATATTCATATCCTCCATTTACTAAAAATTCTTTTAATGCTTTTAATTTTATTCTAGTTCCTTTTACTGTAAACTTTAATGTTAATATTTCCTCTTGTTTTTCCTCTACTGTTGGTGCTTGTAGAACTTCTTGTTCTGTTACTCTAAAATTATCTAGTGCTTGTTTGGTTGCTTCGGTTTGTATTTTTATATTCTCATCTGCCATCCTTTGAGCTTCTTCTAATTGTTTCTGTTTTAGCTCTTCTTGTTTTCTCTTAGTCTCTTCTACAGCTTTTATTCTGTTTATAACCGTACTTATTGCTGTACTTAAAACATGACCATTTTGCTTATACTCAACTAGTATTTCTTCTTTATGTTCTTGTAACATTATTGTTGCTAAATCTGTATTAACTCTGTCTATAAAATCCTTAGCTTGTTTCTTCAATGATGTTTTACTATCTGATAATCCAACTTTAATTTTTGCGTCCTCAAATTTTATAAAATCAATAAGCAAACTTTGTTTGTATTCTTCAAAGTAATCTCTTATTTCTTGTTCTTTTCTTGCTCTTAATTCGTCTTCTGTTGTATCTACCTTATTTTTTAATTCGCTATCTGCTTCCTTATATTTATCTGATATGTATGTCTTATAAACACCCTCAAATTGCATATATGGTTCTAATATCTTTTCTTTTACTGTTTTTCTTTGTTGTTCTACCTCTTTAAATTCTTTATTTAAGTCTGCTCTTATTTGCTTAATTGCTTTCACATTTTCTTCTGTGCATACTAAGTTCTTTGCATTTGCTACCTTTTTATCAATTTCTATTGATAACTCTTTTAAATGTTCCTCTATTTTTGGTAGTTGCTTAATTGTTATTAGTTCTTGCATTATTCTTCCTCCATAATTTCATCAAAAACTCTATCTTCATAATCTCTGTCTGCTTCTTCAAGCTCATGTTCGTATCTTGCTTGTCTTTCTTCTGAATCCGTTGTTTCTATTATGTAACCATTTACTATTCGTATCATATCTGTTCCTTTCCACAATGTGGACAATATTTATAAGTTTCTTCTAGTGTTTTTCCACAGTTGTAACAAACTCTGATGTCCTTTCTTTTAGAAATTTCAATTTTGTCCCCTACTTGTAATATCTCAAGAGGTTCTCTAATCTCTATGTTTAAATTTTTTCGTATTTCCATTGGAATAACAATTCTTCCTAATTCATCTAGCCTTCTTGTAATTCCTACCGCTTTTCCCATTTGACTTTCCTTTCTATCTTGTGCTATAATTAATACGAGAGTTCATATTTATGTGATTCAATTGAGTTAGTAATTGGCTTCGAAATCTTTTACTAGCTCTTTAATTTTGTTTAAAATACTTTTTTCATTGTTGTAACTATTGCTTTCAGCTAGATTCTTAATTCTTTTAACTAATTCTGAAAGTTCTTCACTATTGAATCTTAAATCTTTGTTTTCGTTATATAATGCCTTATTTTCTTCTTGCCATTGATGTATTTCTGCTCTTTGTCCGTCTATAAGTTTATCTCTGTTAGCAATTTGTTTTGATTTTGTTTCTATGACTTCCTTTAAATGTCTCTTTCTTTCAAACATACTATTTCACTCCTTTCTTCAATTCTTTTAATCTTAATTTTAGCTTTGCCATTGTTACCACATGCCATATGTAGCATTTATCTAGCTTGTCCATACTCTTCCTCCTTAGTTTAATAATTTACTTGCTTTTTTCATTGCAAATTTATATATACTAAATCCGCTTAGTCTATATACCGCTATTTGAATTAATAACAATATTGCAATAAACTTTGTTATTTTTGTTGCAAAATATAATATAAAAAATGCTATTTCAAATAAGCTATACATTTTTATCATCTCCTTTCATTCTTTTCTTTCTATATTTACTACAATCTTAATGCCATTCTTTTCGGCTATAATATCTGCCATCTTTTGTAATAACTTTCTTATTATTTCTTCATTCATTCTCCCACCTCTCTAAAATATATTCATGACTGTTTGTCTACTTGTTCATGTCTTTTCTTCTTGTTTTTCGACTTATTTCGTTATATAATCAACTCATCTTTACATGAAAGGTGGTGACTATTATGAATCAATTTAAAATTCCTAAAGAAACATTTAATAGTTTAAAGAAACCTAACAAACTGTTAATAATTTCTTTACTAACTATAATAATAAGTAATTGCATTACTATATTTGGCTTCAAACTTTTAGATATAAAAATTAAAATTATAATCTCTTTAGCTATATTTTCCTTGGTTTTATTAATTGATGTTGTCATACTATATACTCAGTATTATATGTTCTATTATCAAACAGAATATTTTAACAAGATTTATCGTTTAATTGATCTCAATGTTGAAAATCTTGATCAAACTCTTTTATCATTAGAAAAAGAAAGTACTGAGATAAGAGACTCTGTAAATGAAAACAACAAAGAGATTGAAATGTTAAAATCTAAGATTTCTTAACTTTTTCTTATACTCGTTTATATTTTTTATGTTTCTTGTTATTTCTTTAATGCCATACAAGATATAAACGAGCATAATTATTATCAATAATGTTTCCATACTCTCCTCCTTCTTTTCTGTACCTTGTCGCGTTTATTT
>ULNS01029085.1_pt1 | contig 15187 bp, 7 predicted proteins | sample 1951981 | NCBI WGS metagenome assembly ULNS01 (sample SAMEA4835583, study PRJEB28245) | human gut metagenome | biome: gut microbiome; material: fecal sample | place: Denmark | collected 2008
TTAATGGGCTGGGTTACAGCTCATTGTTCCGGCTGTGGGATTACTGCCGAATGCCGGTGTTCTTATCGAAATGATAAGTGCGGCCATCGATGACTGCATCGCCCTTAGCCATGGTGCCATAGATCGGGTCGAAATAGTAACGCTTGTCAGCGCTCCAGCCCTTGATCATGTGGCCCTGTGCATCGTAACGGACCCACTTGCCGGTACCATCGGCGCGGTCAGCCCACTGGCCAGCTTCGGATTCCTGATAGACATCCTTGCTGGTGGCTTTCTTGCCCTGGTCAACGGCATCCAGCCAGTACCAAGCGTCGGAAGCCGGGTCATAGATTTCCTTGCCGCGGCCATCCAGGCCCTGGCGAACGCCCTTTTCGTACCAGAAGTCAGCGCCTTTGATGGTCAGCCACTGGCCGTCCAGAGCGATACCGGTGTACTCGTCAAATGCGCAAGGTACACCGTCAATATCGCCTGCGCCCTTAGCCATAGCGCCGGTGATCAGGTCAAAGTAGTAGGTGCCCTTATCGGTCGTCTGCCAGCCCTTGACCATGTGGCCGTTCTCATCGTAACGGACCCACTTGCCGGTGCCATCGGGCTTATCAGCCCACTGGCCGGCGGCGGATTCCTGGTAAACGTCCTTGCTGACGGTCATTGCGCCGCCCTGGACAGCATCCAGCCAGTACCAGGCGTCGGAATCGGGATCATAGATCTCTTTGCCGCGGCCGGTGGTACCCTGCTTCACGCCCTTTTCGTACCAGTACTTCTTGCCGTTTTCTTCAACCCAGCCGTTCTTCTCGCCGTACTTGGCGGTGTAGTCCTTGCCGTTGAAGTTGACAGCAGCGGTGGTAACGCCGCTGGTCTGCTTTACAGTTGCATCCACGAACTGTGCGCTTGCGCAGTTCTTATCGGTGCAGGTAAAGACAGCCATTGCGGTAATGGTGGTCTTTTCAGCGGCACCATGAGCGGTGCGTTCCTCGGCTTCAATAGCCTGAGGTTCTTCGCCGCCGTTGTTGGTATTATCACTAGTGTTGTCACCCTCACTGGGAGTGGTGGGTTCCACAAACTCTGCCGTGATAATGACATCATTCTTGTCCATATTGAATGTTCCAACGCCATCGCTTACATTCAAAGTGGTGTGTAGGTTGCCAGAATCCAGCTTCGGATTCTCTTTCAGCACATAATTTGCCTTGTCCTCATCCGGCTTAAAAGTAACAGTAACGCTCGTACCTTCTTTAATTTCACCGGTCGGGTTAACAGTAGCAGTACCATTGGTTACATTGCAAGTTACGGTATGAGTAGTCTTTGCAAATACGGCCTTAACAACAACATCATAGTCCGGCATGTAGAAGCTATACTTGCCATTGTTCGGTGTCAGTGGCTTTGCGGTAGAAGGATCACCCTTCTTTTCGTAACACACAGAGCTTTCTTCCAGCTTATAGTTTTCGCCATTTGCCGTAAAGGTAACCTCAACCGGATCACCCATAGCTGCAGTTTTTACGCTGAGGTTTGCGGCACCGTTGGTCACGTCAGAAGTAATGCTATAAGTCTTATCCGGCATAGCTTCAAACTTAGCATCAACGGTAACATCAGCAGCGGGCATCTTGAAGGTTGCTTCTCCCTTTTCATTCAGGGTCAGCGTCACGGTCTCGGTCTTTTCACCGTTATTGTAGCTGTAAGTCAGGCCGCCCTCTTTGAGCTGATAGCCCTCTTTAATGTTAGCAACAGTAACGGTAATTTCGGTATCCTGCGCAGCCTTGTCCGGATTCACGGTAACAGTAGCGACTTCACCTTCAACAGGATTCACCTTAACTGTGTACTCTTTAACCTTTTCAAACGCTGCGCTGACAGTTGCATCGCCAGCGGGCATTGCAAAGGTGTAAGTGTTGGCCTTTTCTGTGTCAGGAGTTGCTTTCAGGGTCTGATTGTCGCCGTAAGTAACCACCACACCGTCAGCCGTCAGGGTATAGCCATCCTTCGGGGTAGCCACAACGGTAATGGTAGTGCCCGCAGTGACCTTATCCAGGTCAGCTTCGGGGCTGGTGATCTTCAACGTATCCTTGTTAGCATCGGCCACCTTGACCGCATAGGTCTTGGCGTCTTTGGTAACGCTGATGGCCACATCGCCGTCCGGCATGGTGAAGGTGTAAACCGTCTTAGCCTTTTCGGTGGTAGCCTGGGCTGCGGCTTCGTCCTGCGCTGCTTCCTGAACTTCAGTCAGGGCAACATCGGTATCGCCGTTCTTTGCGGTAACGGTAACGATATCGGTGCCTTCCTTTTCTACGGTCAGGGTAACGGTATCGTCCTTGATGTAGGTCTTGTTGGTGGTGCCCAGGGTCAGGGTAACGCCTTCAACTGCATCCGGCAGGGTTACAGTGTGAGGTACGCTTTCGGTTGCGGTATGGCAATCAGAGCACAGGTACACATCTTTGCCAACGGACTTGGTTTCCAGCTCGTCCAGCTTCCAGGTATGGCCCTTGGGCAGTGCGCCGTCAGCGTACTTCTTTTCACCCTTGGTCAGGCCGTACTTGTTGGTGCGGGCCTGGGTGTAAGCGGGGGTATCGCACCATGCTTCAACGGTAACATCGGTGGTTGCGCCGCTGCTCAGGTCGCTGACCATGTCGGACATCGGCATGGTTTCAACCAGGTTAGCGCACCACATGAACTCTTCGTTCTTGTTCTTCTCGTCAGAGCTGCCCATGTTCTGGTTGTAACTCGGGTTGTAGTTCCAGGACTCGGTCTTGTAGCTCTTACGGTTTGCATAAGAAGTGCCGGAGGCATCGGTCTTGACTTCTGCCTTGCCGTCCACCAGTTCCTTATAGGTGTTGGACAGGTTGGTGCCGACAGAAACGACCAGCTGATCCTTGGTGGTGTTGATGCCGGTGATCACAGTCTGGCCCTGCTGGGTGGTGGTAGCAAAGCTGTAGCTGTCACGCAGGGTCAGGCCCGCCAGAGGATGGTTCTTGAAGGTGTTCAGATACTTCACACTGCTGGTATCCTGGGCGCTATCCATGATAACCATGCTCATGCCGGGAAAGTGGGTATCGGGAACCATGTTGCCGTCCTTATCCTTGGTCAGCTTAATGCCGCCATAGACGGTGTTGTATTCCTTCACTTCTTCCACTGTGCCGGTGGTCGGGTCCATACGGTAGATGGCGTTGTTGACGTTGAAGTACAGCTTGCCATCATACAGTGCGGTAGAGTGTACCAGTGCGGGGTAGATCCGCTTTGCAGCAGCGTCTGCCAGGCACTCGGTGTTCAGGTTGTTTTCAACCTTGGTATGCTTATCTTTTGCACTGGTATCGATCTTATAGATGGTGCCAGCTTCGGCCAGGACCTTGGCATTGCTGTCGTCATCATTGAAGTTGCTGCTGGTTTCCTTCAGATCGTTGTAGTACATCAGGATGATATCAAACGGGTCATCCGTCTTGGTAAAGCTGCTCATGCTGAAGCCGCCGGGTCTGCTGCTGGAATCCTCTTTGCGGATATAGTAGTTCGCATTACGCGGACGTGCTTCCAGAGTATCGGGGCCCTGGTTCTGCATCTTCTTCATGAACTGCTGCATCTGGGAGTTGTTACCAGAGCTGCCGGAACCAGAGTTGCCGTTGTTGCCGTTCTCGGACTGCTGGCGGCGCATGTTGTTATACAGGTTCTGGTTGGTCGTGGTATCAACGTAATAGAAGTAATTATTGTCGAAGTAGATGGGGCTGCAGATAGAGGTGAACCAGGTATCCTCGTAGCAGGTATCGGTGTAACGGGTCTCGTTCTTGTTCTCCGCCTTGGTGTAAGAGTAATGCGGCTTGCCGTTGTTCAACACAACATTGCCGTCATCATCCACATCGGGATTCTTGTTCTTGGTGTAGGTGTAGCCATCGTACAGCGAGTCAATGTAATCATAGTACTTGCTGTAACGGCCTTCCAGACCGGAGGGAGAAACCAGGAAGTTGACATGGCGCAGGTCGCCTGCGTTCTCAACGCGGGTCTGGGCCATGCACTCGGTGTTCACGTCATCATAGCAGACGTCAACATAGTACCAGTTCTTGTTGGCTTCGCCGGTGGTCATCGTAGCAGAATTGCTGTCGCCCTGCAGCTTGTTGACCTTGACTGCGTTGAAGTAGTGGACGTTGTTGAACATGCCGCCGCCGAACGCATTACCGGCAACACTGGTATCAGAAGTATCGCAGTAATACAGGATCTGGGCAAAGTCAACAACAGCGTTATCGCCTACTTCATCGGGGGTCTTCCAAACTTCTTTGCCGTCAACGGTCTTTTTATAGATTTCCTTGTTGTCAGGCAAATTCTGGACCATGTAGTTAAATGCAGATGCATAGCCCAGGCAGATGCAGCCATACTCAACGCCCTTAGCGCCGATCTCGCCGCCCAGCAGGGCACCGAAAGCAGTCATCTGGATGGGGTCGTTGTTGCCGCCGCCGGTGATATCGCCCATGGAGCCCATATCGAATTCTGCAACCTGGGAGATCCAGTCATGCAGGATCAGCAGCTTGGTGACATAGTCAGCACTGTCACCCAGCTTGGCAACCTGTGCCAAGCCTGCATCACGGATGCCTTTCAGAGCTTCGCCATAGTTCATGACGTAAGACATAAAGCCCTGCGGCAGGAACTGCAGCATATATGCCATGGTCGTCGGGGGCACATCCTGGTTGGGGTCCAGGTTGCACAGCACTTTGATTGCGCCCATGGTGCCGGTGATGCTGCCATCCTCGCCCTGCTTCTGAACGCCCTTGGAGGTCCAGAACGGGGCAGCCACGCCGAAGTACTCTGCTTCGTCCTGGTTGAACTGCGACAGCTGGAAGTAGTAGTAGTTCATCTGCGCAGTCGAGACATCGTAAGTATTGGTGACCTGGTTGCCCTGGTCGTCCACATACACGGCAGTCTTCTGGCTGTCGTACAGCAGCAGGCTGTTCTTGCCCTTGTTGTCGCCGCTCTGATAGGTGAAGTTCACCTTGCTTGCGTCAACCGGGTTGTTCTGCATATCGTACCAGTTGCCGTCCTTCATTGCGGACACCAGGGTAACGCCGACGCCGCCGGAGGTGGTATCCAGGGTCGGGGTGCCGCCCACGTTGATGTAGACGGAATTGTTATTCTGGTCTACCACAACGCTGACCGGCATGGTCATTACCGGCTGGGTTTTGATTTCTTCGCCGCAGACAGCGCACTTGAAGGTGACGCTGGTGCATTCCCAGTCAATGGTAACGGGAGCGCCGGCAGAAATTTTGCCGGTTTCGCTGTCATAGAACAGCTGGGCGTTGCTGTAGTCAGCGGCCAGCTCGCCCTCGACCTTCTTCATTTCCCAGTTGAAGGTAGCAACAAAGTTGCCATCTGCATCCTTGGACACAACATGGCTCTGGCAGGGCAGGGCGGCAATGTCGTCGGTGCGGGTGGTGGGTTCCTTGTATTCCTTCTTAACCGGGCTCTTGTCAGCGGGCACGCTGGCAGAGTAAACGGTCTTGCCGGCAACGCCGGGCTTTGCCTCGGTGGTATCCTTGGTTACGGTGCCTTCTACCTTCTGGTAGGCATCGTCCTTTTCACAGGTATACACAGCGGTGTAAGCCCAGCCGTCATCGGTCTTGGTCCAGTAACCATCGGGGGTTTCCTTCCAGGTATGGGTATGGCCATCCTCCGGGTTGGTGTCATTCCAGTACCATTTCGGCTCGCCATAGGTATGGCCGTCTGCAGCGGCGCTGGCCGCAAAGGTATCGGAGTTTTCAGCAACGTAAGCCTGTGCGTAGCTGTCAGCCTGCTGCGCAATCACTTCATCATCGCTGTTGGTCATGGACTCCATCGCAGAGGTCATGCCGGAGCTGCCGGTAAAGGTAACGGCGGTCACAACGCCTGCGGCGTTCGTCTCATAGCCCAGGTCGGTAACGGCGCTGGACAGATGATACGTTTTGATGGTGGCAGCCATCACCGATGCCATCTCGTCCTTGTTCAGGCCATAGGCTTCGGTGTTGATCTTGCCGGCTGCGGCGTTGGCGTACATGGCATCGGCCAGTGCATTTTCCAACGCTGCAAGGCTCATGCCCGCCTTGCTCTGTGCAGTCGCTTCCAGCTTGGCATCGTCCTGCTCCAGTTCATGCACTTCGCCCTGGGCAGCCAGCGTTTGGGCTGTCTGCTTGATCAGGTCTGCGGTGCTGGTGAACTTGGGCAGGGACTGCACAGCGCTGGCCGCGCTTGCTGCGCTAGCTGCAACAGACTGCGCTGCCGAAGAATCAATCTTGGTAGTTTCGGCTGCTGCGGGAAGCGCCACGCTTTGGGCAACCATGGCTGCTGCCAGCACGGATGCACCAAAACGCTGAAGGTTTTTCTTCATAGTTTTATCCTCCCTTAAGTGTTACTACTTTCCCCTTTGTGTGAAAAGTGGTACGGCAGATGTGCGGCACTTTGCAGGTGTTGATTACAAAACGCCTGGTTGTGCTCCCCTCGGTCTGGCGATCCCTTGCCGGGCTGCGGCCTGCTTTTGGGGCTTTTGGCCCCGGCACAGCGGCTGACAAAACGTTGTACCGGCTGCATGCCTTGATCCCGCAAATGATAACCATTCCGACACATCTAGGTATATACATTATATCACAGTTGCCAGAATTTGCATAGTTCATTAGAGCGGTTTCTATGTAAATTTTTGTCCTTGAATCAACTGAAACCTGTTTTTCGCACATTATTTGCGTTGCGGTGCGGTGACCCTTTGGCGGTATTTATTAACATTTTTGAATGGTTTATTCCTGATTTTATCAAATGATTAAACATTTACCCCGATAATGTTCTTTGCAATCTCTTAATACAATCACCCGGTATTGTAATCGCGCATTTTTTGTCATTTCGGTTTAGCTTGTTGTTGAGAGATTTGGCAGAGATTGGAGGAAACTTGAAGGGAAAATTGGAGGTTGAGAATTGCCCATTATAAATTGTACTGTAGAGAGCGTTCCTGACCGTTCCGAAAACTTAGGGCAACACCGCACAATTCCCGCCTTGCAGCTTAAGCACCGCTCCGGCAGCTGCGGCACGGCATCTGCGTTGCCAAAATGCTCGATAAGACATCCAGTATTATCTGCGCTTTTGGCTTGGCATCTGCCGCACCTCGCTCGCCGTATCGGCACTTAGAATTATGCGGTGTTGCCTTAGGAATAGATCACCCCTTGCCCCTTAACCGCGACCTGAAATACACCTTCCCAAGGTAGGGCGGTGTGAGTGCCTCCTCCTGCTCCACTTTTTCAAAGTTCCGAATGGTGTCCTCTCCCCTATCTACAATTCCTGATGTTTTCATGATGCCTTCCTTGGTCTTCCACACCCGGCCTTTGCCCCCTCCCCGTCCCATAAGTCGTACACAACAAAAAGGCCCCTGCCTTAACAGCAGGAGCCTTGAAAGCTATATCACAAGCCGAAAATTACTTCTCGATCTTGGAAACAACGCCGGAACCAACAGTGTGGCCGCCTTCGCGGATAGCGAAACGCATGCCTTCTTCCATGGCAACCGGGGTGATCAGCTCAACGTGCATATCAACGTTGTCGCCGGGCATGCACATCTCAGTGCCTTCGGGCAGGGTGATGATGCCGGTAACGTCGGTGGTACGGAAGTAGAACTGAGGACGATAGTTGTTGAAGAACGGGGTATGACGGCCGCCTTCTTCCTTCTTCAGGACGTAAACATGGCCATCGAAAGTGGTGTGGGGATGAACAGAGCCGGGAACAGCCAGAACCTGGCCACGCTCGATCTGGTCACGGTCAATACCACGCAGCAGAGCGCCGATGTTGTCGCCAGCCTGAGCGAACTCGAGGCTCTTGCGGAACATTTCCAGACCAGTGATGGTGGTGGTCAGCTTCTCTTCCTTCAGACCAACGATTTCCATCTGATCGCCGACATGAGCAGTACCACGCTCAACACGACCAGTAGCAACGGTGCCACGGCCGGAGATGGTCATAACGTCCTCAACGGGCATCAGGAACGGCTTATCAGCAGCACGGTCCGGGGTCGGGATGTAGCTGTCAACAGCGTCCATCAGCTCCCAAATGCACTTGTATTCCGGAGCATCGGGATCCTTGGAAGTGCTCTCCAGAGCCTTCAGAGCGGAACCACGGATGATCGGGGTGTTGTCGCCGTCGAAATCCTGGCTGTCCAGCAGTTCGCGAACTTCCATTTCGACCAGGTCGAGCAGCTCTTCGTCGTCAACCATATCGCACTTGTTCAGGAACACAACGATCTTGGGCACGCCAACCTGACGAGCCAGCAGGATGTGCTCACGGGTCTGCGGCATCGGGCCATCGGTTGCAGCAACAACCAGGATAGCGCCGTCCATCTGAGCAGCACCGGTGATCATGTTCTTGATGTAGTCAGCATGGCCCGGGCAGTCAACGTGGGCATAGTGACGCTTCGCGGTGTGGTACTCAACGTGAGCGGTGTTGATCGTGATGCCACGAGCCTTCTCTTCAGGAGCCTTATCGATGCTGGAGTAATCCATGAAATCGGCGTCGCCCTTCAGAGCCAGAACCTTGGTGATAGCGGCAGTCAGAGTGGTCTTGCCGTGGTCAACGTGACCGATGGTACCGATGTTGACATGCTCCAAAGAGCGGTCAAATTTTTCCTTTTCAGCCATTGGAAGTATCCTCCTTTAATTCAAACAGATAAAATAGCCTGTTGTAAGGCTATCATACTAGATTTTTCAAGAAAAATCAAGTATTTTGCGCGAATTTGTGCAGAATCAGCCCTTATTGCGCTCGGTCATGATCTTATCTGCAACACTCTTGGGAACCTGCTGGTAATCAGCCGGCTCCATGGAGTACTGGCCACGGCCCTGGGTCTTGGAACGCAGGTCAGTAGCGTAACCGAACATCTCGGACAGAGGAACCATAGCGGTGACACGGGCAGTGCCATCGGTGGATTCCTGGTTCTGGATCGCGCCGCGGCGGCTGTTCAAGTCGCCAATGACGTTGCCCATATACTCGTCAGGAACAACAACGTCAACCTTCATGATAGGCTCCATAATGACGGGATCAGCCTTCTTCATAGCATCCTTGAATGCCATGGAGCCGGCGATGGAGAACGCCATTTCAGAGGAGTCAACTTCATGATAGGAGCCGTCCCACAGAGTGACCTTGACATCCACGACGGGATAGCCAGCCAGAATGCCGGACTTCATCGCGCCCTGGATACCGTTGTCAACAGCGGGGATGTATTCCTTCGGGATAGCGCCGCCAACAATACCGTTGACGAACTCATAACCCTTACCCGGGTTGGGCTCAATCTTGATCTTAACGTGACCATACTGGCCCTTACCACCGGACTGACGTGCGTACTTGGTTTCCTGGTTAGCATCCTTGCGGATGGTTTCACGGTAGGCAACCTGAGGTGCGCCAACGTTAGCTTCGACCTTAAACTCGCGGAGCAGACGGTCCACGATGATTTCCAGGTGGAGCTCGCCCATGCCGGCGATGATGGTCTGACCGGTTTCTTCATCGGTCCAGGTACGGAAAGTCGGGTCCTCTTCAGCCAGCTTAGACAGGGCAATACCCATCTTCTCGCTGCCAGCCTTGGTCTTGGGCTCGATGGCAACGCGGATAACCGGCTCGGGGAAGTTCATGGACTCGAGGATGATGGGATGCTTCTCATCGCACAGGGTATCACCAGTGGTGGTGTTCTTCAGACCAACAGCAGCGGCGATATCGCCAGCGTAGCAGATGTCGATATCCTTACGGTTGTTTGCATGCATCTGCAGGATACGGCCGATACGCTCGTCCTGATCCTTAACAGAGTTGTAAACAGTGGTGCCAGCCTCAACGGTACCAGAGTACACGCGGAAGAAGCACAGCTTACCGACATACGGGTCAGTCATAATCTTGAATGCCAGTGCAGAGAACGGCTGATCATCGGAAGAAGTGCGATCTTCTTCCTCGCCAGTCTCCGGGTTGGTGCCCTTGATGGCCGCAACGTCGGTCGGAGCAGGCATATAATCAACGATTGCATCCAACAGTTTCTGAACGCCACGGTTCTTGTAAGAAGAGCCGCAGACAACAGGAACGATCTCGTTGGAAATAGTAGCCTTACGCAGAGCAGCCTTGATTTCTCCCTTGGTCAGCTCTTCGCCGTCCAGGTACTTCATCATCAGCTCTTCGTCGGTCTCAGCAACAGCTTCGATCAGCTTGTCATGATATTCCTGAGCCTGTTCTTTCAGGTCTTCAGGAATTTCCTCAACGCGCACATCATTGCCCATATCATCATAGTAGATATCGGCGTTCATGTCGATCAGATCGATGATGCCGCGGAAAGTGTCTTCCTGGCCGACAGGCAGCTGGATAGGCACACCGTTGGCATGCAGACGATCATGCATCATCTGTACGCAGCGGAAGAAGTCAGCACCCATGGTATCCATCTTGTTGACGTAAACCATGCGGGGAACCTTGTACTCGTCAGCCTGGCGCCAAACGGTTTCAGACTGAGGCTCAACGCCACCCTTTGCGGCCAGAACGGTAACAGAACCGTCCAGAACACGCAGAGAACGCTGAACTTCAACAGTAAAGTCAACGTGGCCCGGGGTGTCGATGATGTTGATACGATGACGGTTCTTTTTGAACAGAGCCGGATCGTGCTGGGTCTCGGTGTGGCTCCAGTAGCAGGTGGTTGCAGCGGAAGTGATGGTAATACCACGTTCCTGTTCCTGCTCCATCCAGTCCATCGTAGCAGCGCCGTCATGAACTTCGCCGATCTTATGGTTAATACCGGTGTAGTACAGAATGCGCTCGGTGGTGGTGGTCTTGCCTGCGTCGATGTGGGCCATGATACCGATATTTCGGGTCATTTGCAGGGATACGTCTCTCGGCGTTGCCATGGCTTAAACCTCCTCAGTAAGCAGATCAATAACGGTAATGCGCGAAAGCCTTGTTGGCTTCTGCCATCTTGTGGGTATCTTCGCGCTTCTTGACAGCGCCGCCAACGTTGTTGGTAGCGTCAATGATCTCGGCGGCCAGGCGAGCGGACATGGTCTTTTCACCACGGCTGCGGCTGTACAGAGTCAGCCAGCGCAGGCCGAGGGTCTCGCGGCGGGCGGGGCTGACCTCCAGGGGAACCTGGTAGGTGGAGCCGCCGACACGGCGGGCCTTAACTTCGAGGCTGGGCATGATGTTTTCCATGGCCTTCTCGAACATTTCGAGAGGATCGTTGCCGGTCTTCTCTTTGACAGTCTCAAAAGCTTCGTAAACGATCTTCTGAGCGACGCCCTTCTTGCCATCCAGCATGATGCTGTTGACCAGACGGGTGACGAGCTTGGAATTGTAAATAGGATCAGCCAGAACTTCGCGCTTTGCGATTTTACCTCTTCTGGGCATCTTTCTTCCCTCCTTCACATTAATGATATCATCGGTACTCGAAAGTTAAAGAAAACTCCCGTTATGCCACAAAAGGGTCAGCTGACCATTTTATGGCGAAAAGATGTTTCCTTACTTCTTGGCACCGGCCTTGGGACGCTTTGCGCCGTATTTGCTGCGAGCCTGGTTACGGTTTGCAACACCCTGAGTATCCAGAGTACCACGGATGATGTGGTAACGGACACCGGGCAGGTCCTTAACACGACCGCCACGGATCAGGACAACGCTGTGCTCCTGCAGGTTATGGCCGATACCAGGAATGTAGGAGGTGACCTCGATACCATTCGTCAGGCGGACACGGGCAACTTTACGCAGAGCAGAGTTGGGCTTTTTGGGGGTCATGGTACGAACAGCGGTGCAAACACCACGCTTCTGGGGGCTGTTCATGGTGGTGTACTGCTTCTTCTGGGAGTTGTAGCTCTTCTGAAGGGCAGGAGCAGTGCTCTTGGTTACCAGGACCTCACGGCCTTTGCGTACGAGCTGGTTAAAAGTAGGCATTTCTTTTCTCCTTTCTTGATTATTCCGCGCAGTTTTTTGCGGGGGTTGTGCTTCCATTTTGGCCGCACTTGACCCCTTAACTCACGCATCTATTATAATAGCGGATAAACCACGCTCTGTCAAGAGTATTCACAAAAAATATTTCAAATAATCGTGCAAGATGCTGATTTTCTGCACCGTGGGTTCTAATTTTGCGTTTAAGGTGTATCTGAAAGCAAAGAATCAGATACCCCCTCGGACTTTCCCCTGCTTATTTTGCAGCTTCCAGCTGTGCCACGCAGGCTTCGGCTTCGTCCAGAATGCGGCCGAACTTATCCAGGGCAGCATCCACCGGGGCGGGGGTGGTCAGGTCCACACCGGCATGGCGCAGCTCATCCAGCGGGTAAGCGCTGCCGCCCATGTGCAGGAACTCCAGGTACTTCTTAACAGCCGGTTCGCCGTTCTTCAGGATGCCCTCGGACAATGCCACGGCAGTGGAATAGCCGGTTGCATACTTATAAACATAGAACGGGCGGTAGAAGTGCGGGATGCGTGCCCACTCGTACTGTACTTCGTCATCCACAACCAGCTCCGGTCCAAAGTAGTCCACAATGAGCTTCTTGTACAGATTGTTCAGGGCGGCGGGATTCAGGGCTTCGCCGCGCTCGGCCATGGCGTGGGCATCGCGCTCAAACTCGGCAAACATCGTCTGGCGGTAGACGGTTCCCTTGAAATTTTCGAGGTACTGATTCAGCAGGGCCAGGCGGGTTGCGGGATCCTGGTTCTTTTCTGCCAGCAGGTGCTCAATGAGCAGGTTCTCGTTGACGGTGGAAGCGACCTCTGCGACAAACAGGGTATAGTCGGCATACTGGGCAGGCTGGGTATGGCGGCTGAACCAGCTGTGCATGCTGTGGCCCATCTCATGCGCAATGGTGGAAACGCTGTCCAGCGTACCGGTAAAGTTGCACATGATATAGGGGTTGGAATCATAGCTGCCGCCGGAGTAAGCGCCGCCGCTCTTGCCCTTGTTGGGGAACACATCGATCCAGCGCTCGGCAAAGCCCTTGCGAACGATGGTGCCGTACTCTTCGCCCAGCGGTGCAACGGCATCCAGAACCATCTGCTTGGCCTGGTCATAGGTGTAATGGGCGCTGACGCCCTTGGTCAGCGGGGCGTACACATCATAGTAGTGCAGCTCGTCCACACCCAGGATGCGCTTGCGCAGAGCAACATAGCGGTACATATCCGGCAGGTGCTTGCGCACAGTAGCCACCAGGTTATCATAGACCTGGCCGGGCACGTTCTCCCCTGCCATGGACATGGCGCGGGAAGATTCATAATGACGGACGGAGGCTTCGGCGGTAGCGGTCTTGACAGCGCCGGAGTAAGAGGCAGCCAGCGTGTTGATGTGCTGGCGGAAGCTCTTGTAGTAGCTTTCAAAGGCATTCTTGCGCAGCACGCGGTCATTGGAGGTTTGCAGCAGGATGTAGTTGGAAGCGGTCAGCTCCACATCGTTGCCCTCGCCATCCTTGACGGAATCGAACACCATGTCGGCGTCTTCCAGGTTATCGGCAACATTTTTCGGGGTGCCGAATGCCTCACCGAAAGCAGCCAGCAGCTTTTCTTCCGGGGCGGTCAGGGTGTGAGGCTTTGCACGCAGCAGGTCTTCCAGAGCAAAACGATAGGGGGCAACCTGCTCGTCAGCCATGATGGCATCCAGGGTTTCCTGCGGCAGTGCCAGGATTTCCGGCTGAGCATAGGCGATGGTACCGACAGCCTTTACATATTTGGCGGTAGCGCGGGCATCCATGCTCTGGGCGTCATCAGCACGGGTATCCTCGCTCAGACGCAGGCTGGTGTAGACAGCCAGGTTTTCCAGTTCACGGAACACGCCGATTTCTGCATCATAAAATTCACGAATGCTGGCAGCGTTGTTCAGCTTGCCCTCCCAGGCAGCCAAAGCTTCAATTTTGGGGTCAATGGCGGCAAAAGCCTTTTCCCATTCCGCATCGCTGGCGTACATTTTGGTCAGGTCCCACTGGTACTGCGGGTCCATCTCTTTGCGTTCTTTCAATGCTTCCGACATGGCGGATTCTCCTTTTCTATATGGTGTCTTTCTGAGCCTGTCAGGGAAGCGTTCTCCCCTGCCCTCCATGCAGGCACCATTCATCCTGCACAGACAAACCCAGTATAAAAGTATTATACACCAAATGTTAGAAAAAACAAATCCGTTTTTATTTAACAAAAAGCCTGCGCAGAAACAGTGTTTATGCACGGTTCCTGCACAGGCTCATTTCTCTAAGGCAACACCGCACAATTCCCGCCTTGCGGCTTAAGCACCGCTCCGGCAGCTGCGGCACGGCATCTGCGTTGCCAAAATGCTCGATAAGACATCCAGTATTATCTGCGCTTTTGGCTTGGCATCTGCCGCACCTCGCTCGCCGTATCGGCACTTAGAATTATGCGGTATTGCCCTAACTTTCTTTATTTGTCATTTGCCCGGCTTTCCAGCAGGCTTCTTACTTCTCCTGCCAACGCTTCACTTTCATTTGTCGTAAAGATACAATCAGACTGGTCTTTCCCGATTCTGAAAAACACCTGATAGTCCTTATTTCCGCAGAACGTCAGCACATCCAGCATGGGCTCGCTCTCCCCTGCCTGATAAGTAACCCAGAAGCGCAGCCGCAGTGGATTGGGGGCGATTTTTCCCGCCTGTTCATTGGTCACGCCATTGCGGCAGACAAGATATGCGGTTGTATTCCCCTGGTCGGAAGGCAGGTCCACCCGCTGCATATAAACACCATTTCCCATTGTTTCGCAGTGCTGCATCCATGCGGCAACCTCGGGGTAGCTCTGCCATTCCTCCTGCGGCATACTCCAGATGGCCTTGCTTTGGTAGTTTGCTGATGCCACAAAAGCAACGCTCCATAGAACGAGTGCCAGCAGCATTGCCGCTATCAGATACAACATTCTTTTGCCTGTTGATTTTGCAGCCGCCACAATACCGCTTTTCCCTGTTGCTATCAAAAAGAGCACAATAATTAGAATCAGCAAGAGCAGCAGAAGCCCCACTGCCGCGCCAAGCCCAACAAATTGCAGAGTAAACCACAGCAGAATTGCCGCTGCCGCAAGCAGCATCCACTTCTGCTTTGCTGTCAGGCTTTCTGCTTTTTCTGTGTTTGCTAATGTTCCCGATGTTTCCGTTCCCGTTGTCCCTTCTAAATCAGTCGCTTCCATATCCGCTGCTTCCAACGGAATTCCCAGCAGCTGCCGCAGCATAAACAGGTTGGCTGTGCCGGGCAGAGCTTTCCCCGTCTCCCTTAATTAAAGATATTGTTGGGTAAAAAAG
>ULNS01012456.1_pt1 | contig 15079 bp, 10 predicted proteins | sample 1951981 | NCBI WGS metagenome assembly ULNS01 (sample SAMEA4835583, study PRJEB28245) | human gut metagenome | biome: gut microbiome; material: fecal sample | place: Denmark | collected 2008
CCGATGAGACAGAGCCTTCGGCACGTGCCGCCTGCCAGTGGGCTGCGCGAGAGTATATCCGAAGAGATCGTGCCGGAGGCACGACATTCCCGCGTAACCCGGTACGCGACGCAGGAGCGTGCCGGGGACAGAGGGCATCCCTACACCAACCAGCGTGCCGGAGGTACGCTACTGCTTCACGTGCAAATGTTCAGTCTTTGTCGAAGTAATCCAAATTATAGGAAACATCGTTCTCTTCAAGTAGCGCACGTAATTCATCCGCATATCCGAGGCCAAGATGATGTTCTGGTTGTTGCTTGATGTAATTAATTATCATCTCCCGGTCACGGCTGCTATATGTCAATGCACAGTATCCTGTACCCCATCCTCCAAACTTAGGAAATTCGGTGCGATGGTTTTTCATGAATTTGTTTGACTCCGTCTTGATTAGTTTTACGAAATCTGAGACACACAGTGTCGGTGGAAGTCCGGCGAAGATATGTATATGGTCGGTTACGCCGCCGATTCGGTATAGTTTGCAGTTCTTATTTCGACAGATGCCGAAAATGTAGTTGTACAGTAATGGGGCATTAACTAAATTGATAGTCTTCAGGCTGTCTTTTGTGCGAAAAATAATATGATAAAGTAAATTTGTGTAACTCATCGCATTTTTTTGTAAAGATAGCCACATCTTGTTGCCAATACAAATTTCTCAACAATAAATAGCGCAGTGGCGTACCTCCGGCACGCTGACGGCTTGGAGATGCACAGCCCCGGCACGCTCCTGCGTCGCGTACCGGGTTACCGAAAAGTGACGTGCCTCCGGCACGTACCGCCTTAGCCATCTGTCTGTGCGAGAGTATATCCGAAGAGATTGCACCTTAGCCAATGGGCTGCGCGAGAGTATATCCGATGAGACAGTGCCTCCGGCACGTACCGGCTTAGCCAATGAGTTGTGCGAGAGTATATTTGTGTAGACCCTTTATTTCCCGATTACAAATTCTACTTCTTTGAAAGCGAAGCGAGGGCGGGAGCCGTCGGGGCGGGCGAGGGTCAGGATGCCGTCGGAAGCCACGTCGGCAATTTCGGCGCAGAACTCTTCTCCGGCTGCGAGATGGTCAGCCGTCCGGTCGGCTACGTTGCGGTAAGTGTGCAACCCGTTGCGGCGGTATAGGCGGCTGAGAAACTCGGCGTGCAGCGACTCGGCGTTGTCGGGCAGCGAGTCGGCAAGGCGCAGCAGCTCTTCGGAAAGATGGTGCAGCACATCGGGCAGCGGGGTGTCGCAGCCGATGATTTGGCGTAGTGACACGGGGTTGGGCGCGTCAGACAGGAATTTCTCTTGGTTGATGTTGAGTCCGATGCCCGCTATCGTGTGGTCGATTTTTCCGCCTGACAGCGAGTGCTCCACGAGGATTCCGCAGATTTTGCGGTCGTTCCAGTAAATGTCGTTAGGCCATTTTATGCTTACGCCGTTGTCGATGTAGCGGTCAAGGGTGTGCACCACAGCAAGCGCCACCGCTTCCGACAGCCAGAACTGGCAGCTTGGCTTCACGTTTGCCGGGCGCAGCAACATCGACATCGTGATGTTTTTGAAGTCGGCGCTTTCCCACGAGTTGCCCCGCTGTCCGCGTCCTGCGGTTTGGCAGTCGGCGTAGACAACGGTGCCGTGGACAGCACCTTCGGCGTTTTGCGCCAGATAGGTGTTGGTGGAGCGTATCGACTCAAGATGGATGTATGTTGGAGTCATCGCGATTATGATTTTTTTGTAGTGCGGCGCACGGTGCGGCGCGGCTTTTTAGGTGCGTTTGCCGCCTCTTCGATAATTGCGCGGCAATCATCGAGCGAGAGCGCCGCCGCATCCTTGTCCTTCGGAATCTTGTAGTTCTTCTTTTTGTATGAGATATAGACTCCGTAAGGACCGTTGAGGATTTCCATCTCCGGCTCCTCGTCGAATGTTTTTACCAGACGTTTTTTCTCTGCTTCGGCTTTGTTCTTGATCAGCTCGACCGCCTCGTCGAGGGTGATTGTTTGCGGTGATAGCGTCTTAGGCACCGAGACAAACATTTTGCCGTGTTTCACGTATGGGCCGAAGCGTCCGATAGCCACCGTCACGGTCTCGCCCTCGTAGTCTCCGAGAGTGCGTGGCAGCTCGAATAGCTTTAGAGCCTCCTCGAGTGTTATGTCGCTTACCGACTGTCCCTTCTGCAGCGATGCAAATTGCGGCTTCTCCTCGCTGTCGGTCGATCCGAGCTGCACGAGCGGTCCGAAACGTCCGATTTTCACCGACACCTCTTTGCCTGTTTTCGGGTCGGTGCCGAGCACGCGTTCTCCCACCTTGTGTTCGAGGCGCAGGTTGGAAATTTTTTCCACTTCCGGGTGGAACAGTTTATAGAAATTGGCAATCTCGTCGTTCCATTTTGTCTGACCTTCAGCGATATGGTCGAATTTCTCCTCCACGTTGGCAGTGAAGTTGTAGTCCATGATGTCGGGGAAATATTCCATAAGGAAATCGTTTACCACCATACCCACATCTGTCGGGATGAGCTTGTTTTTCTCGTTGCCGTACGACTCTTCCTTCTTCGTTTCTTTGATTTTGCCGTTTTTCAGCTCGAGCAGGCAGATGTCGTGTTTTGTTCCGGTTTTCTCGCCTTTTTCCACGTAGTCGCGGTTCTGTATAGTAGAGATTGTCGGAGCGTAGGTTGAAGGACGTCCGATGCCCAGTTCCTCGAGTTTCTTTACGAGCATCGCCTCGGAGTAGCGTGGCGGCTGCTGCGTGTAGCGCTGTGTGGCGTCGATTTCATCGAGCGCGAGAGTCTCGCCCTTTTTCAGTTCAGGCAGACGGGTGTCCGACTCCGCGTCGTTTGATTCATCGTCGGACGATTCCATGTATACGTGCAGGAAACCGTCGAATTTGATAACCTCGCCCGTAGCCACAAACTTTTCCTGGCGTCCGCCGATGCTGATTTCGGCGGTGGTTTTCTCCAGTTCGGCATCAGCCATCTGAGTGGCGATGGTGCGCTTCCAAATAAGGTCGTAGAGGCGTTTCTCCTGCGCCGTCCCCGAGATTTCGTGGTGTGAGATGTATGTAGGGCGGATAGCCTCGTGAGCCTCCTGTGCGCCCTTTGCCGTGGTGTGGTAGTTGCGCGCCTTGTAGTATTTGTCGCCGAGCGTAGTTGCGATTTCTTCCTTGATAGTGCCGAGAGCAAGCGACGACAGGTTGACACTGTCGGTACGCATGTAAGTGATATGTCCGGATTCGTAGAGGCGCTGAGCCACCATCATTGTCTGCGACACGGTGAATCCCAGTTTGCGTGAAGCCTCCTGCTGCAGCGTCGACGTGGTGAACGGGGCTGCCGGCGACTTCTTCAGCGGTTTCACTGTCAGGTCGCTGATGCTGAACGTTGCGTTCTTGCATGATTCGAGAAACTCCATTGCCGCCTCTTTGCTTGGCAGACGCTTGTTGAGCTCAGCGCGAATAGGCTGCGCCGCATTGTCGGTGTGGAGCAAAGCCACCACACGGTAGTATTCCTCAGCTTTGAAATTCTTGATTTCCTTCTCGCGTTCCACAATCAGTCTTACCGCCACGCTCTGCACGCGTCCGGCGGAGAGAGCCGGTTTGATTTTTTTCCAAAGCACAGGCGACAGTTCGAAGCCCACGATGCGGTCGAGCACACGGCGCGCCTGCTGGGCGTTCACACGGTCGATGTCGATGCCGCGTGGCGTCTCGATGGCGTGAAGGATTGCGCTTTTGGTGATTTCGTGAAAGACGATGCGTTTTGTCTTTTCCGGCGTCAGACCGAGCACCTCGTACAGGTGCCAAGCGATGGCTTCTCCCTCGCGGTCCTCATCGGAAGCGAGCCAGACCGTGTCTGCCTTTTTCGCTTCAGCCTTCAACTGCTTCACAAGTTCCTTCTTGTCGGCAGGGATTTCATATATGGGTTTGTAGTCGTGCTCCACGTCGATGCTGAAATCCTTCTTTTGAAGGTCGCGGATGTGGCCATAACTTGACATTACTTTGTAGTCGTCTCCCAGAAACTTTTCGATTGTCTTAGCCTTTGCAGGTGACTCGACAATTACTAAATTTTTCGGCATATCAATAATTCTCTCTTGTTTTTGCGCCGCAAAATTAGACAAAAAAAACCACAATGCAACTGATTTCACACCTAAATATATGAAAAAGGGGTCGCCGTATGGTTTCGGCAACCCCTTTTAGAAGGTGTTTATGCGTAGTTTATTATGCAAATTTCGAGAAGTCGGTCTTCTGCATGTCGCCCGAAGCGTTAAACTCTTCGTGGAATGCGAAGGCAGCCTTGAGGGTGTGAGGCGTGTGTCCGCCTTTGCTCAGCTTCAAGTAGTCGCGGAGCAACGGACGATAGGCCGGGTGTGCGCAGTTCTCGATGATGAGTTCGGCGCGCTGCAACGGATCCTTTCCGCGGAGGTCGGCGATACCCTGGTCGGTGATGAGCACAGCCACAGAGTGCTCGCTGTGGTCGAGGTGTGACACCATCGGCACGATGTTGCTGATTTTGCCCTCTTTTGTGATTGACGGGCAGCTGAAGATAGAGATATAGGCGTTGCGAGTGAAGTCGCCGGAGCCGCCGATACCGTTCATCATCTTGGTGCCCACCACGTGGGTTGAGTTGACGTTGCCGAAGATGTCGGCTTCGAGAGCAGTGTTCATAGAAATCACGCCAAGTCGACGGATAATCTCAGGGTTGTTTGAGATTTCGCCCGGACGGATAAGCACCTTGTCGCGGAAGAAATCAACGTTTTTGAAGAAGCGGTCCATTGTCTCGTCGGAGAATGTGAGCGAGCATGTGCTGCTGAAGCGGCATTTGCCCTTCTCCATAAGGTCGAGTACGGCGTCTTGAATCACTTCGGTGTACATGTCGAATTGTGGAATTTCCGGGCTTTCCTCCAAACCGTGGAGCACGGCGTTGGCAATGTTGCCCACACCCGACTGCAACGGCAAGAACTCTTTAGGGATGCGTCCGGCACGGAGCTCGCCGATGAGGAATTTGCAAACGTTTGCACCGATGCGCATTGTTGTCTCGTCGATAGGCGAGAAGCCGTGCACCTTGTCGGTGTTGTAGGTTTTTATGATGCCCACGATTTTCGACGGGTCGACTTTCAGCACCGGAGAACCGATGCGGTCGCTTGGCTTATAGATAGGAATCTCGCGGCGGTAAGGCGGGTCGAGCGGCATGTAGATGTCGTGCAGACCGCGGATTTCAGCCGGGATATGCTCATTGAGCTCAATTACAATCTTGTCGGCAAGGTGAGCGAGCGAAGGGATGTTGCCCACACCAGGACCGAGCAGAATTTCGCCGTCGTCGGTCACGTCGCCAGCCTCGATTACCACCATGTCCATCTTGCCGAAGAATCCGTAGCGGAGGTTCTGCGCAAGCTGAGAGAGGTGCATGTCGCAATAGTTGATTTCGTGAGCGTTGAGGCGTGCGCGGGTGTCTTTGCATGACTGATACGGCGTGCGGAAATTCACGGCATCGGCACGTGCAAGTTCGCCGTCGATGTAGTCATTGGTCGAAGCACCTGTAAATACGTTGATTTTGAACGGACGTCCGGCTTCGTGTTCTTTTTTCGCTTTAGCTGCGATTGCAGGAGCGACAAATTTAGGCGTGCCGGCAGCGGTGAAACCAGAGAAACCGACATTGTCGCCGTTGTTCACCAATTCAGCCGCCTGTTCTGCGGTAATAAAAGGAAAAGCCATATCTTTAAGATTAAATGATAATAGTTTTGTTTGTTATTAGTTTCACAAAATTAGACATTAATTTTTATTGCGCAAATATACAGTTGGGAAAATCGGCGGTGGTGGGGCGATTTTTTTAAATGCCGCACTGAAATAAAAAGCGTGCGCGAGCGTTAATATTATGTATGAAGTGCCGGACGGCGACATATTTGACGGTTGTGGTGGCAGTGTTGTGCTCCGTGTTGCTGTCGTGCAGCACGAAGAAAAACACCGCCGGCTCCCGTTTTATGCAGTCGTTCACCACCCGCTACAACGTTTATTTCAACGGAGAGCAGCACTATAAGGAGCAGTTGAAGAAGATGGAGGAGGAATATGAGGACGACTATTCCGACTTCGTCTATGTGCATCCCGCCGAGTCGTTTGCCGACGACAAAGCCACGCATCCGTCGGTGAGTTTCGACCGCACAATCGAGAAGATGCAGAAAGCCATCGCCCTCCATTCCATCCAGAAGAAACCGAAGAAGGACCGCAGCAAGATGCGCGACCCGAAATATCGTGATTATCTGAAGCGTAACGAGTACAACCCGTTTCTCCACAATGCGTGGCGGCTTATGGGCGAGGCGCAGTATCTGAAAGGCGACTTCTCCGCGGCGGCGGCTACGTTTATGTATGTGGAGCGCTATTTCCCGTGGCTCCCGAAACTCGTCACAGAGGCGAAGATATGGCAGCTGCGCAGCTACTGCGCGCTGGGATGGACAAACGAGGCTGAGAACGTGTTGTCGCGGCTGAAGCAGGACGAGCTTGTGAACAAGCGGCTGCGCACGATGTACAACACGGCTTATGCCGACTTCCTCGTAAAGACGCGCCAATACGACAAGGCGGCGCCTGTGCTGCTTGCGGCGTACAAAGACACTGGCGGCGCACAGAAGACGCGTCTGGCATTTTTGCTCGGGCAGGTTTATGAGGCCAATGGCGACAAGGCTGCCGCCTACCGTATGTTCAAGTCGGTGGCAGGAGCGTCGAGCGCCACCTACCGCACGCAGTTCAACGCCCGCATCAAGCAGAGCGAGGTCTACACCGGACAGAACATCAATTCAGAGGTAAGGTCGTTGCAGCGCATGGCGCGGTTGGACCGCAACAAAGAATACCTCGACCAGATATACTATGCCATAGGCAATCTCTACCTGTCGCGCCGCGACACGGCAAACGCCATAAAAAACTATGTGCTTGCCAATGAGAAAAGCACGCGCAACGGCATCGACAAGGCTATAAACCAGATTACGCTCGGCGGACTCTATTTCGACCGCTATGAATATGACAAGGCGCAGCCTTGCTATTCTGAGGGCGTGGCGCAGCTGCCGGAGGACTATCAGAATTATGCGATGCTGAAGAAGCGCAGCGACGTGCTCGATGAACTGGCTGTCTACTCGCAGAATGTCACGCTGCAGGATTCGTTGCTGGCGCTTTCAAAACTGTCGCCGGAGGAGCAGAAGAAGGTGGCTGACCGATTGGTGAAAGAGTTGAAAGACAAGGAGAAGAAAGCTGCTGAGGAGGCTGCGCTGCAGGCGCTTGCGTCGCGGCCCGACGCTGCCGGAAGCCAGCTGAAGAGCAACACGCAGAACTATACGCTCAACACCGACAAGTCGTGGTATTTCTACAACACTGCCACTAAAAATGCCGGCAAGACGGAGTTTCAGCGCCGCTGGGGTAGCCGTAAGCTGGAAGACGACTGGCGTCGCGCCAACAAGACCACATTCTCTGTCGGCGACTTCAATTCGGAGGCAGACTATGGCGACGACGACAAGCAGAAAGAGATGGTCGACTCGCTCGGCAATCCGCTAAGCGACGAGGAGATTGCCGCCCGTAAGAAAAACGAGGAGCAGCTGGCGCATGAGCAGGATCCGCACTTCCCGGAATACTATCTGGTGCAGATTCCAAAAACGGAGGAGGAAATACAGAACTCTCACAACATCGTGCAGGAGGGACTGTTTAATATGGGCATAATCCTGAAGGACAAACTTGAGGATGTGAATGCCGCCGAAGCCGCGTTCAACGAGCTGCTGACCCGCTATCCCGACAATGTGTATCGCCTTGACATATATTATAATATGTATCTGATGTATGTGCGCTACGGATATGCCGACAAGGCAGAGACATGCCGGCAGAAGATTCTTGCCGACTTTGCCGACACGAAATATGGTATGGCTCTCGCCGACCCGAATTATATCGAAAACCTGCGCAACATGGAGAGCGAGCAGGAGCGGATGTATGAGAAGACGTATGCCGACTATCTTGCAAACCGCAACGCAGCGGTGCATGAGGGGTATCAGGGGATTATGAACCGATATCCGTTGTCGAAAATTATGCCTAAGTTCATGCTTCTCGACGCACTTTCCTACCTCTCGGAGAAGAAATACGACCGTTTCCAGGAAACGCTCAAGGAATTGCTTGTGCGCTATCCCGACACCGACATCACACCGCTAGCCTCGTCGATTCTGAAGGATCTTGCCAAAGGCAGAAAACCGAATTCGGGAGCCGGAGGCAACGTGCGTGGCATGATTTGGTCGATACGGCTCACAAACGACACTGCGGCGGTCAACTCCACGACGGAGTATACGCCGTTTGACACGTCGCGCGAGGGTCCGCACATCTGTCTGCTCACGTATCCTGTCGACAGCGTGTCGTCAAACCGTCTGCTCTTCGACGTGGCACGCCACAACTTCTCGAACTATGCTGTGCGCGATTTCGACATCGACCGTCAGACGTATGGACAACTCGGAATAATCATAATCAAGGGATTCACCAGCTATGCCGACCTTGAGGACTACAGCCGTCAACTGTTTGCCGACCGTCAGGTTGTCATTCCTCGTCAGGTGCGCCCTGTGTTTATCAGTGAAAAGAATTTCGACCTGCTGCTCAAGGAGGGACGCTCGTTCTCCGACTACTTCCTCTTCCTTCAGGAGCAGAGCGACGATGCTGTGGAGGCACCGCTGATGGAGTGAAAAAAACGACAAGAATATGGACTATCTGCCAACCGACCCCGCAATACTTGTGTCAACAATCAATATGCTGCTGCGCGACGAGGAGTTTGACTCGCTCGAACAGATCTGCTATGCCTACAACCGCGACCCGGAGCAGCTGAAGGCGTATCTTCTCAGCCATGGCTACGTCTACAGCGTGGAGCAGCGTCAAATGCGTCCGGAGGGTTACGACCGATGATTACGCGCGCCGGTATCGAGACCGCCTATTGCTTCCTGCACCAGAAGGAGCGTGTCTATGCCCATTCGACAATGGACTGGCAGCGCGACGACATCGAGTATGCCATTTCCTCGTTTGCCGACGACATGAATCCTGAGCTGTATTCCTTGCTGGCAGACGGCCGCACAGACTTTCTGCGTTCGCACGCCACGTTTCATGCCGATATGCTCCACGCTCTCGACATCCTTGAAAAGATGCTCTGAACGATGATTCTTTTGAGGAAAATCAGTAACTTTGCCGTATGAAGTATTGGATGATAAAGGACGGAAATAGCGAAGGCCCGTTCAGCCTTGAGGAATTGACCGCGCATGGACTTGCGGCGGAAACGAAGGTGTGGCGCCAAGGGCTGCCGCAATGGACAGAGGCAAGACTCGTGCCTGAGTTCGCGCAAATCTTTGGTGTAAAGGTCGTTGAGGAGCATCGGGCGGCTGATGACGCCGTGCGCCATTGCCCCACGCATCTGCGTGCCGCTGTTGTCACGACGGTAATCATCGCTTTGTCGTTTTTCAATGTGTTCGCGCCCCTTTCACTGCTCTACAGTCCGTTTTTCTATCTGTTGCTTCCGCTGTCATGGATGTCGATACGCTCAGCCGTTACTGCACGCCGCATGCTGCGCGCCGGCAACATTGAGGCGGCGATGAAACGCACCGACCGCACCGTGCTTCTCATCACGCTCAACGCAGTGGTCGCCATCACTCTTTTTCCGTTCCACGTCGTGGCGGAGATATTCTGGTAAGTAAGTCATTTAAATTGATTATTTAGTCGCTTCGTGTTTGTATTTTTCGTGGTAAGTGATTAACTTTACACTGACAAAAATCTGAATACGATGGACATAACGCTTCCGAAACGAATAGACGGGCAGCAGCCGGTGTCGCTCAACGGACGTCAGCAAATCACAGTGGTCGGAGCCAACGGCTCTGGCAAGACACGCTTCGTCAACCGGATGATTGCCGACCTTGGCAACCGTGCATTCACAATTTCCGCTCTCAAAGCCTTGTATCCGATAAAAGACGGCGACATACAGGCGCAGTCGGTCACAACGTTCTATCAGCAGGCGCTGCAGTCGGTGCAGTTTGTGAAACCCGTGGCCGAGACAGAGTTTGAGATGCTGCTGTTTATGCTGCTCAACGATGAGATGAACGATATGTTCACCTACAAGATGAACCGTATCGGCGCAGCCGCCGACATCCCGTTGCCGCGCACTAAAATCGATACCGTTGTGAGACTGTGGAAGGAAGTGTTTCCGAAAAACGATGTGCAGAGGTCGGGCGGTAAAATCAAGTTTACCAACCGTCTTGGCGACAATGCTTTCAATCCCCGCCAGCTGTCGGCGGGCGAGAAAGCCGTGTTCTTCTATATCGGCGCGACGCTGTATGCTCCGAAGGGCAGCGTGATTTTTGTTGACTCGCCTACGCTTTTCCTGCACCGCAGCATCACGCAAAGCCTTTGGACAACTATCGAGGGGCACCGCCCCGACTGCACGTTTGTCTACATGACCCACGACATCGAGTTTCCTACGTCGCGCACCGACAACGTCACGGTGTGGGTGAGAGGATGCAACATCCAGGCGGAAACGTGGGACTATGAGATAATCCGTCCGCACGAGTCGCTGAGCGACCAGCTGATAATCGACCTTATGGGCAGCCGCAAACCGGTGCTTTTTGTGGAGGGCGACAGCACCCACAGCCTTGATTTCAGACTGTATTCGCTGATTTTCCCAGAGTACACGGTGAAGCCGATGGGAAGCTGCAACAAGGTGATAGAAACGGTGCGCTCCGTTAACGACATTCAAGGCTTCCATCATCTTGACTCGCGCGGCATCGTTGATCGCGACCGGCGCAACGCCAAGGAGGTTGACTATCTGCGTCAGAAGAAGATTTATGTGCCGGATGTGGCTGAAATTGAGAATATAATGATGCTTGAGGGGGTGATACGCACCGTGGCGCGAGTGCACGGCAAGGATGATGTGAAGGCCTTTTCGCATGTGCGTGGCAACATCCTCAAACTCTTCAAGGCAGAACTGCGGCAGCAGGCGTTGATGCACACCCGGCATCAAGTGAAACGCACCATCGAGGTGGTCGTTGACCGCCGTTTTCAGAACATCAACGCCCTTGAGGACCATCTCGACCATCTTGGACAGGAGATACGTCCGCGCGCAATCTATGAGGGACTGTGCCGCGACTTCAACCGCTATGTCCAGGAGGGCGACTACCGCAGCGTGTTGCGTGTCTACAACCAGAAAACGATGCTTGTGCAGAGCAACGTGGCGCAGCTGTGCGGCTGCCAGAACAAGGATGAATATATCAAATCGATATTCACCATCCTTCAGCGCGACAATGCCGACTCCGCCGCCATCCGCGCCGCCATCAAGCAGTGTCTCGAGATTGATTAGGCGGCCGTATAGGCTGCCAACGGAAAGATAAAAGAATTTAATGAAAGAAACAATACAGAAGAAAATACTGTTCCTGCATGGATTTTTTGCCACGGGAAGTTGTGCGATGGCAAAGGCGTTGCGGGAGGCTTTCGAGGGGTCGGCAGTTGTGCTGACACCCGACCTGCCGTTGCATCCCAAGGAGGCACTGAAGGAGATTCGCTCAATCATCGACCGGGAGCATCCCGACTTGCTTCTTGGCAACAGCTGCGGAGCATTCCTTGCCCAGATGCTTGCCCCTGTGGTGGGCATACCGGCCTTGCTTGGCAATCCTCATTTCAAGATGACCGAATTTTTGAAGCAGCGCGTCGGTGAGCACGAATACAAGGCGCCGAGAAGGGACGGCAATCAGCGGCTGGTCATTGACGAGGCGTTGATTGAGGAGTTTGCCGAACTGGAAGCCATACAATTTGATTGCTGCAACCCATATTACAAAGACCGCGTATGGGGACTTTTTGGCGAGCACGACAGCATCGCCCATTTCTGCCCGTTGTTTATGGAGCACTACAGCAATGTGTTTCGTTTCCCGGGCGGCCACACACCAACAGAGCAGGAGGTGAAGGCATGGTACGCACCGCTTGCCCAAAAGATGCTTATGGACTGTCCGGTAAAAGAATATCGGTATTTTCAGCACTTCAAGGGCGGAAAGTATAAGTTTTTCCATTCCGCCTTTGATTCAGAGACGTTGGAACGCATGGTGGTTTACCAAGCCTTGTATGGACAGAAGGCATATTGGGTGCGCCCTGAAAAGATGTTTTTCGGGAAGGTTGCAAGAGAAGGCCGAACTTTCAATCGTTTCACAGAGGTGGATATGTGAAAAAGGGAACGGGTATGAACACATTGCGCACCTCCCTGCGATATATTCTCGGCATCATTTATTCTTACCGACAACACGCCAACCCTATGGAAAAATGTTTTGCAACATAATTAACTAAAATTAACTGGGGGGGTAATTATTGTGTTCTTGTTTGTTAATTTTGCAGATTCGGAAAACAAATTGCAAAAACATGAAGAATCAAAAAAACATGAAGAGTCCCCAAAACATGAAGAGTCCCAAAATCAGGAAGAATCCATGGTTAAACATTTCACTTAGCGACACTGTCGCCGATTGCGACAAGCCAGTAATCAACAGCCTGACGACTGCTGTTAAATCAAAGATTGTGCTTGACACACTTCCTGAACCATATCACGGCGATCCTGAGGCTAAGGTCTATCTGCTTAATGGCAATCCTGGACATAGCGAAAAAGATTTGACTTTTGTGGGCTGCGGCAACGCGATTCAGGCGGCATCAGTGCTGCCAAACGGTAAGAATGCTTTCTCCAACATTTATGAGAAAGAGATTTGTGAGGAGTTGTGGCATATCAACAAGGAGTTCATTTGGCTGCGTGATCCAGAAACAGTTGTGAATGCGATAGGCGAGTCCCATCCAGGCTATAAATGGTGGAAAGACCGCGTGCGAGAATTGGAGAAAGCATGCGGATGCGAGATTTCAGAGAAAGTTTTCTGTATAGAATGTTTCCCGTACCACACTAAACACAAAATGGCGTTCGACTTGCCGTCTGGCAAGTATGTCGACGATTTTATTTATAGCGCGATGGAAGAGGAGAAAGTCATAGTGCTTATGCGAAGTCGGAGAGAATGGTTTGCAAGAATCAAAGGTCTGGAGAATTACAGCAATCTGATTTTGCTCAACAGCTGCCAGAACGTCTCGCTGTCGCCTGGAAATATGACAAAGTCAGACTGGGAAAAACTTGTGAAGAGTTTATAAGCAAAAAAGTGAAAATATAAACGAATAGAAAGGCTTGGAAAAGATGGCGTGAGGAAAAGAGTTCTTGCGCTATCTTGCAGGCTGTTAAAATAAACTAAAGTATATATCATGGAAAAAGATGATTTGTCAGCATTAGAAACAGAGAAGAAAACAATTCCGCAGGATGTAGTGGTGTACAGTGATGACTATAAGAAACTTCTCGATGCAAAAGCGTATGCTGGAAAATATTACGAGATTGACGAACGTGTCGAGGAAATTTGCAAAGAGGCATTCAAAGGTTGCGACAAGTTGGAAGAGATTGTCATGCCAAAGAAATTAAAAAAAATTGATAGCGAGGCTTTCCAGGGTTGCAGCAGCTTGACCAAACTTACATTGCCTGACAGCGTGACGATCATCGGAGATGGCGCTTTCCAGGGTTGCAGCGGCTTGACCGAACTGACATTGCCTAATTGTGTGAGGGTTGTCGAGGCTTGTGCTTTCAAGGATTGCAGTGGCTTGACCAAGCTAACATTGCCAAACATATTGATTAACATCTGGGAATCTGCATTCGAGGGTTGCAGCGGTTTGACCGAACTGACATTGCCGAACAGTGTGACTAGCATCGCTGATGATGCTTTCCGCGGTTGCAGCGGCTTGACCAAACTTACATTACCGAGCAGAGTGGCGAGCATTGGAAGATGGGCTTTCTATGGTTGCAGCGGTTTGACCGAATTGACATTGCCGAACACCTTGGAGTGCATCGAGGCTTCTGCTTTCCGAGGCTGCAGCGGCTTGACCGAACTGACATTGCCCAACAGCGTGAGGCTTATCGAGGTTTCTGCATTCGAAGGTTGCAGCGGTTTGACCGAACTGACATTGCCGAACAGCGTGGCGAGAATCGATGGTCTTGCTTTCGGTGGTTGCAGCGGCTTGACCGAACTGACATTGCCCAACAGCGTGAAGAGCATTGGGGATGGTGCTTTCACAGATTGCAGCGGCTTGGAAAAGATTACAGTAGAGAGTGGAAACAGTCGCTATGACTCCCGTGATAATTGCAATTCAATAATTGATAAGAAAACCAACACATTGATTGCAGGATGCAAAAACAGTGTCATACCGAACAGCGTGGCGAGTATCTGGTATGAAGCTTTCCGCGGTTGCACAGGCTTGACCAAGATTACATTGCCTGACAGCGTGAAGAGCATAGAGGGTGAAGCTTTTGAGGGTTGCAGCGGTTTGACCAAGATTACATTGCCCAACAGCGTGACGAGCATTGGGTATGAAGCTTTCCGTGGTTGCACTGGCTTGACCGAGCTAACATTGTCTAACGGCCTTAAGTGCATTGAGGATCGAGCTTTCTATGGGTGCACTGGCTTGACTGAGCTGACATCGCCCAACAGCGTGAAGAGCATAGGGGATTCTGCTTTCTATGGTTGCAGCGGCTTGACCGAGCTGACATTGCCTGACAGCTTGGAGAGCATCGGGAATTCTGCTTTCATGGGTTGCAGCGGTTTGACAGAACTGACATTGCCTAACGGCTTGGAGAACATCGGGGATTCTGCTTTCTTTGCTTGCATCGGTTTGACTAAACTGACATTGTCTAACAGCCTTAAGAGCATCGGGAATTCTGCTTTCAGCGGTTGCCGCGGCATTACCAAGCTGACATTGCCCAACAGCGTGATGAGCATCGAGGGATGGGCTTTCTTTGCTTGCATCGGTTTGACTGAGCTGACATTGCCTGACAGCCTTAAGAGCATTGATGGTAGTGTTTTCAGCGGTTGCAGCAGCTTGACCAAGCTGACATTACCTAACAGCTTGGAGAGCATCGGGGAGCATGCTTTCTCTGATTGCCGCGGCTTGACTGAACTGACATTGCCGAACAGCTTGGAGAGCATCGGAGATGGTGCTTTCCGGGGTTGCAGCGGCTTGACCGAACTGACATTGCCCAACAGCGTG